>JAEEGK010001677.1_pt1 | contig 55487 bp, 47 predicted proteins | sample 8958771 | NCBI WGS metagenome assembly JAEEGK01 (sample SAMN16246547, study PRJNA631951) | gut metagenome | biome: gut microbiome; feature: rumen; material: SC-attached | host: Bos | place: Iran: Karaj | collected 2018-10 | reverse complement strand
TGGGCTGAGACGAGACGCAGCCCGCAGGGAATACTTCCGTATTTTCAAGGGCTGCAACGAAGTATCGGCGCAAATCAGCCCGTGAAAACCGGTAGGTGTTCAACTCCCTTCGCCTATAGCCTCAGGCATTTTTCAAAAGGCTGTCGTAGCAGTCGTTTTCCAGCGAGCAGCCGCCGCATTTGGTGCAGCCCTCCTGCTTTGAGTACTGCAGGTCGTGCTTTATGAGCAGCCCGCCCAGAACGATTGACATTTCCTCCAGCTCCGCGGGATCGCAGCGGCTGAAGCCGTTCAGCTCGCAGTCGTCCATCGGTCTGAAGGGCATTATCGTGGGGAACACGCCCTCGGCGGCCATCACCGCGCACTCGCGCAGGATGTCCTCCTTCGGCTGTATCCCGCCTATCAGCACGCTTGATACCATGCCCCAGCCGAACAGCTCCACAGCCCTGCGGAAGGCCGCGTGATACCGCTCGTAGGGTATGCTCGATTTGCCCGGGCATATCTCCTTCCGCAGCTCCGGATCGGCCACCTCGAGGTTCATTATCACCGCGTTGCAGCCCGCGTCCCGCAGCTGCTCCAGCAGCCCGAAGTCCGTTGGCGGAGCGAACTCTATGGCTATGCGGCAGTCGGAAAAGGCGCGTATGGCCTTCGTCAGCTCTATCCAGTAGCGCAGCATATTGTCCGGGTCGCGGTAAGTGCCGCCGCTGAAATTGAGCATATAGTACGACGGCGTCTGTTCCAGCAGCCGCTTTATGCCCACGCAGAGCTCGTCGATATCCACGGGAGCGCTCCTGTCGGCCTTCAGCGAGCAGAAGCGGCATTTCCTGCCCGGCTCGTCATAGCAGCACACCGTGCTCGGCCATATATTTATGCAGCCGTCGGAATGGAGCCTCGCCATATCGTCCACCACCGTGCCCGTTTGGGGCAGAGCGTCGAAAAACGTGATGGGCTCGTCGTGACCGCCCCCCCGCACTCTGTATCCGCCGCCGTCCTTTACTATGCTGTACGGCGAATCTACGGCGAAGCGCTCGGCAACGCTTATGTTTATATTTGACTCACGCAGATGTATGTTCACCGCGTGTATAAATCCCTTGTCAAAGAAATGCGGATACTCCTTCAGCAGCTCCGCGGCGGTATCCTTATCCACCGTCGCGCCGAGGCACAGCAGCCCCGCTTTTAAAGACAGTATTCCCTTTTGAGTCATATTACACCTTTTTTGTTTTCCGCGGAGGGCCGAAGCACGAACTTCATTTCCTCCGGTCTGCAATCCTTTCCGAGATCCGGGCAGCCCCTGCAGTCGTCCGGAAGCTCTCCGCCGCCGGTATACCGCGCGCCCAGCGCCTCGAAAAACAGCGGAGCGCGGGCCGTGAGGTACAGCTCCCCGCAGCCCGCGTCCCTGCACCGCTCCAGGCAGTCCTCCGCGAGCAGTCTTCCCAGCCCGCGCCCGCGGCTGCGGCGTGAAACGGCGATATAGTCGAGTATATACCTGTCATTCCTCAGCGAAACCGTGGCGGCGCCCCTGAAGAGGCCGTCCTCCCACGCCGCGACCGACCAGATCGGGCAGTTATCCTCTATCCAGTGTTCCGTGTCTATCTCGAGACCCGACTCTTTGTAGAATTCCGCAAAACGGTCGTGGTTCGTTGTCCGCTCAAGTATGACGCTCATATGATCACTTGAAATATACCTTGCTCAGCCTGTTTATCTCTTCCGTGGCCCAGTCGTAGGCGCCGTCGAAGGTCGTTCCCGCTCCGCCCATGGTGAAGCTCGGGATTATGCCCTTGCCGCCGGTAGCGGCGAGGATATCCTCAAGACCCTTGGTGATCTTTTCCTTGGTCCAGTCGGGCTTGTCGAACTTGCCGTTGTCGAGGCCGCCCTGAATGGTGATCCTGTCGCCGTACTTTTTGACCAGCTCGGGGATATTGTTCTCAAGCACCGCGCCCTGGAAAACGTCGATGCCCATGTCGATCATATCCGGCACGAGATCGGCCGCGTAAGAGTCGGAATGATGGATGATCGCCTTTACGCCCAGCTCCTTCTTCCAGAAGCCGTAGATCTTCACGTAGGCGGGCTTGATGAATTCGCGGAATATCTCCGGCGAGAGCATCAGTCTGGTCTGGCTGCCCCAGTCGTCATGCTGGAACAGACAATCGGGCTGATAGCGCTTCTGCATTTCCTTGGCGCACTCGATCTGCCAGTCGACGATAAAGTCGATGAGCTCGTGCATCGCCTCGGGCTCCTCATAGAAGTTGATGCAGGCGTCCTCGACGCCCATGAGATAGTGCAGCCTCTCGAATACGCCGGTGACGAACCAGGGCGTGACGAGCTTCTCATTGCGGTCGACCTGTTTGACCTGCTCGATGGTCGCGGCCCATTTGTCCTCGGGATAGGAATGGGGATCGGGCACCTTTCCGACCAGCTTTTCCCTCCATTTGGTCACGTCGGGCAGCACGACGTGTTCGGGATCGCACTTGGGGAAGGGGCCGGGCTCACCCTCGGGCCAGAATACGGTGACGCCCCAGTCGTTCACCTTCGATCCGCCGGGATCGCAGAAGCCTCCGCAGCCCTCCATGATGGGGTCGAGTATATACTCCATATACTCGAACTGGTTTACGAATCTGTCAGGCTTCCCGTGATTGATCGTTTCAAGGAAATTCTGTTTTGCGGTAAGCATGCACATTCCTCCTTTTTATCTTTTTGCACTCTATATTATACAGTATTTTTCGGAAAAAGGAAGTCTTTAATTGTTAATTTTTACCCATAAACGGCCATTGTCACGCTTTGGACCGCCTCTTTTCATTGACAGCGGGTCATTTTTATTTATAATAATATAATAAAATAACCGTTCGCCGCAGGAAAGGAGTCTTCGTTTTGGCAGAAGGCAAAAGAACATCCCCCGTCGTCCCCGTGATAGGCTGCCTGATAGTGCAGCTCTGCGTGGGCATAATCTATCTTTGGAGCGTTTTCAAATCCTCCGTCGTGGCCTCTTACGGCTGGGTCGAGGCCTCCGCGACCATGGTCGCGTCGTACATGATGATGGGCTTCGTGCTCGGCTGTCTTTTCGGCGGGCTTATCAACGACAAAAAGGGCCCGCGCTTCAGCTGCGTGATCGGCATAATACTGTTTTCCCTCGGAGTGGGGCTCACGGGCCTGCTCAGACATGAAAACATAGGACTGATCTACCTTACGTATTCCGTCATGGGCGGCCTCGGCGCCGGTCTGACCTACAATGCCTGCATACCCTGCATACAGAAATGGATGCCCGACCGCAGGGGCCTGGCTTCCGGCCTGGCGGCCGCGGCCTTCGGCCTGTCCTGCGTGGTGTTCGCGCCGGTATCCCGCGCTCTGATGACCCGCTTTACCGACGCCGGAACGGGCCTCGTCAGCTTCCGCCCCGTCTTTCTGATACTCGGCGCGGTCTTCCTGGTGATCGGTCTCATAGGCTGCTCCCTTATCCGTCTCCCCTCCTCCGAACGTTCCGCGGCTCCCCGCGCCGGAGCGCCGGCCGTTTCCAAAAAGGACTATACCATAGGCGAGGCGATAAAGACCGTCCCCTTCTGGTGCATCTTCTTCATGATGTTCTTCATAAACGGCACCTGGAACCTGACCATGCCCATGATATACGACCTGGGCATAAGCCGCGGCCTGACCGTCGCCCTGGCTACCCTCGCCGTTTCCTTTACCGGCATACCCAACGCCGCGGGACGGCTGATAATGGCCTATGTTTCCGACCGCATCGGCCGCGTGCCCACGCTGATCATCCTTTCCGCGGCCACCGTCATAGCGGCGCTGTGCATGTGCTTCGTCGGCGGGATATGGTATATCGTCACGGTGGGCGTCATCGCCTTCTGCTTCGGCGGCCCCTCCCCCGTCAACGCCGCCTTCTGCACCGACTTCTTCGGCCCCAAAAACGCCGGCACGAACTACGGCGTTCTGATGCTGGCCCTCGGCCTGTCCTCGGTGTTTTTCAACTTCATGTCCAAGAAGGTGCTCGGCGGAGCCATCACCCCCACCTTCATCATGGCGGCCGTCACCGCGGTGATCTCGATAATCTGTATGCTGATAATCAGAAAATATCTGCCCTCCGCGGAGAAAAAGGACTGAAAACGATCCATAATATGCACGAAGCTCCGATGCGCCGCGGCGCATCGGAGCTTTATTATTCCGATTATTCCGGGTCAGCGCCGGGTCCATTCGAGCAAATACCTGTAGTGCAGTCCGTAACGGAGCTTTGCGTCCGGCAGCTCCGTCCGGATGACGCCGCGTACCTCATTCATGGGAGGAAGCTCGTAAGAAACCGGGATGCGCAGTTCCTCCGACGGACAAATATGATGAAGCGCGGACAACGCTTTTGAGGGCAGCACCCTCGCCGCTTCCAGCAGAAGATCCGCGGCTGTCGAGGGCTTTGCAAGTCCCACGATCAGCAGCTTCCCCCCGGGAGCAAGAAGAGCCTTTGCTCTTTTCAGTGCCCGCGGCATATCCATATGGTGGATCGACGCGGAGAAAACGACGGCGTCGAAAAATCTCCGCGGGTCATATTCTTCAAAATCACCGCAGATAAAATCCGTATTGCGGCCGCCCGCCGACGCCGCGGCTCTGCCGACGCATTTTTCATCGACGTCTATCCCTACTGTATGCCCTACGCTTCTGCCGAGATAAAACGCAAGCGAGCCGTCGCCGCAGCCCGCGTCCAGCACGGACCCGCAGCCGGATACCCGTTTGCGTATCCAGGGATAATAAGCCGTATTATGATTCCAATATTCCGGACGGGGCGTTTTCATGTCCGCTCCTTTCACAGTCGCCGGAGCCTGCCGCGACCGTTCACGCCTGTTCAGTAAAACAGCTTCCTGCCCGCGGCGGCGAGACGGACGCCGAGTTCCTTTTTATACTGCGGGTGCAGCTCGAACGGCGCGCCGAGATCCCTTGCCGATACCGTCACGCAGCCCGACACGTGCTCCGGCAGCTCTCTCTGCACCTTCTGCATCTCCGCCCAGCCGGGGTCCGTGCCGGTTATCGGGTCGCAGTAATCCGGCATTTCCACGCATATCAGTCCGAAATCCTCGTCCAGCGCCTCGCGCCAGCCCTTTATCATTGCCTTGAAGCGGCCGGTGTATTCCGCCGCCGCCCCCGTGTCGCTCTCGCCCTGGTACCACAGCACGCCCCTGAAGCGCAGGCCTCTCAGCGGGGCGATCGCGGAGTTGAACAGGCCGGTCGGGACCGCCGCGGGCGGCATCATCCCTCCCCCGAAGGCCGGCGGCTCGCTCCGCCCCTCGACGGCGTATTCCCAGCGCCCGCTCAGCGGTATCTTTTCCCCGTTTTCTCCGGGGCGGAGCCAGTAGGGGTGCTCCGGTATGAACCCGCCCTGACCCCCGTTTATCACAAGGCGCAGCTTTATTTCGTTCTTCCCTTTTTTCAGTATGCCCGCGGGCACGGGGTATTTTCTCGGCGGATAGCGGTACCCCGTCTCGCCGACCTTTATCCCGTTTACGTAGGTTTCGTCCGAGTCTATGAGTTCGCCGACGTAAATAAAGCCGTCTCCCTCGGGCTCGCTGTCGAGCCTGACCTCTTTGTAAAACCAGACCGAGCCGCAAAAGCCGTCCAGCGCGGTGCCCATGGTCATGCCGGGCACGTCGAAAAAGCCATCGCGCTTTTCGGGCTCGCCGCGGTTTATCTCCCGGTCCCACCGCTCCGCCGGGTCTTCCGCGCCCGGAGGCGGAGAGGGCGGCGGCGACGAAAGCAGGTCGAGATACCGTGCAAGAAAGCCCTCCTGCTTTTCGTCCAGTGCTCCGCGCGGCATCCACGAGCCTATGCCGGAGCCGCCTATGGCGTTGAGCACTATCCCTATAGGCACGCCGTCCCGCTCGTACAGCTCCTTCGCGAAGAAGAACGCCGGCGCGCTCATATCGTATATTTCCGCGCCTCCGGCCCGCTTCCACACGCCCGGGGTCACGCCGTCCGCCGGGCCGTCGAAAGAGTACCCCGCGTTGATCTTATATTCCCTGATATACGGATAGTCGGCCTCGGCTATCTCCTTTTCGGATACGTCCAGCACGCGCCGGCAGGGCGTTTCGAAATTGGACTGTCCGCTGAACATGAACACGTCGCCGAAGCAGACGTCGCTCAGAGATATCCGCTCGTCCCCGCACTCGGCGGTGAGCACGCAGCCCGTCCCCGCCGCGTGGGGCGGGAGGGTCACGCGGAAACGCCCGTTTTCCGCCTGCGCGGACGCGCTCGCTCCGTCGAGCCTCACCGTGACCCTGCCCTCGGCACGGCCCCATATCTCAAAGCTTCTGTCTCTCTGCAGTATCATGCCGTCGGCAAATATCGGCATAAGCGCGAGCTTTTCCATCAGTACAGCTCTCTCCCTTTCTCGTCGGGTATCATGGTCTTGCGCCAGAAATACGAGTTTATCACGTCCCGCCACTCCGCGGCGCTGAGGCTCTGCTCGACGAGCCTTGCCAGCACTCTTTCGTAGCGTCCGGCGTCCATCCTGTCCTTCAGCTTCTTCCACAGCTCAACGAACTCCGCGGCTTCCTCCGCGCCCTCGAAATGCGTATCGTAGATATGCTGAATGACCGTCTTACCGCTTTTGAGACGGAAGGTATAGGGCAGCTTGTGGAAAAACAGCTTAAGCTCGTCGGGGCATTTGTCCCTGTCCGCGTAAACGCTCCTCAGCGGCTCGTTGTACTGCTCCGTCATGCCGGTGCCGGAGGGGGTGCGGTCAAGGCCTATCGTTTCATGGGTCGCCTTATGATAGGTGCCCCAGCGGGAATACTCATAGCCGTCCGGGTCGGGACCGTAGTGATAGCCCGGCGTACACATCCAACCTATGCCCAGCGGTGCGTTGTATTTTTCGTAGACCGGCCAGGAGCGCATGAGTATATCGCATACCGTATCGGACAGTTCTTCGTCCCTCCCGTAATACATGCATATCCACTCTCTCGCTATCCGCTCCGCGCTGAGCGAGGTATCCCACGCAAGTCTTCCGAAGCCGTAAAGGTTGGCTCCCGCGAGATCGTGCCCCGTCCAGTTGAAGTCGTCGCCGGTATTGCTCACGGCCGTCACGCCGCAGACGATATCCCCAACAGTATCCTTTTCCGCGCCGGTATACATGCGCGTGTCAAGGACCTGTCTGAACCAGTCTATGAGATAGCATACGTGGCGCTGCTGTCCCGTGTATTCCTGGGCGATCTGAAATTCCGCCATGCAGTTGGTCCTTTTCAGTCTGCCGAAAAGAGGCGATACGGGCTCGCGCACCTGAAAATCCACCGGTCCGTTCTTTATCTGCAGTATCACGTTATCGTCAAACATGCCGTCCAGCGGCTCGAAATTATCGCAGCACGCTCTCGCCCGGTCCGTTTTCAGATCCCGCCAATCCTGCTGACAGTTGTATACGAAGCAGCGCCATATTATCTTTCCCCCGTAGGGCCTGACGGCCCGCGCCAGCATGTTCGCCCCGTCGGCGTGGGTGCGGCCGTAGGTAAAGGGTCCGGGCCTGCCCTCGGAATCGGCCTTTACCACAAAGCCGCCCAGCTTCGGCAGCGCTTCGAAGGTCTCCTTCATGCGCGCGTTCCACCACGCCGCCACTCTTTCGTCCAGGGGATCTGCGCTGTCAAGGCCGCCCAGCTCCATGGGCGCGGCGTAATTGAGCGAAAGGAACAGCTTTATCCCGTAGCCGTCGAATATTTCCGACATTTCTCTGAGCCTGCCGTAATATTCCTCCGTGATGAGCCTCGTCGCGGGTCCTTTTACGTTCACGTTGTTTATCGCCGCGGCGTTTATGCCCACCGAGGCCAGCAGGCGGGCGTAGGTCACGGTGCGTTCGTTGACAAGCAGTTCCCCGTCCCTGAAGAAAAAGGAATTGCCGGAATATCCGCGCTCTACGCTGCCGTCCGCGTTGTCCCAATGGTCGAGCATGCGCAGCGGCTTTGACGGGCTCTGCTTCGTACACAGCTCCTTATCCCCGCATACCAGCCCGCGTATCAGCGCAAACGCTCCGTAAAGCACGCCGGCGCTGCCGCCTTTTATCACCAGCGTTTCTCCGCGGCGGAATATCTCGAAGGCTTCCCCCTCGCCCTCGGCGCACAGGAAGATCCCCCTGCCCTCATAGTCCGCGCTCCGGATAAGCTCCGGGACGCGGCCCGTCATGGCGGTCAGGGCGGTTTTCAGCTCGCCGACGGCGTTTCTCACTCTCGCGCAGTCGTTATTCCACGCCACCGTGCCGCAGAAATCCGCGTCCGTTTTCGCCGAGGCGTGATCCAGCCAAAGCTCGGAATAATTCATAGGGTTTCTTCCTTTCAATTATGTTGAAATAAGCCGGAAAAAAAGTTAAAATACGTACCGTGACAAAATGATCTGAAGCAAAGGATGATGTGATCGTGACCGACAGAGAATGGGACCTTGTAAAGCAGTGCGCGGCCTGCCGGCCGACCGACGGCGTGCCCGCGGGATTTATCGTCGACAGTCCCTGGATACCGGGCTACTGCGGAGTATCCACCCTCGATTTTTACACCGATACGGAGCTGTGGCGCGCCTGCTATCGGAAAATAAAGGCCGACTTTCCCTCTCTGCTTTTCTTTCCCGATCACTGGATCGAGTTCGGCATGGCGTCCGAGCCCTCTTCCTTCGGCTGCAAGCTCAGCTTCTATGACAATCAGCCCGTCAGCATCGGTCATCTCATCGACTCTGCCGACGACATAGACCTTATCGCCTCTCTGCCCGTGCCCGATCCGCGCAGGGACGGGCTCATGCCCCTTGCGCTGAATTATTACCGCCGCGTCAAGGGACCGCTGCACGACGAGGGCGAGAAAATAAGGATGGTAGCGTCAAGGGGACCGCTGAACATCGTCAGCTTCCTTATGAGCATACCCGAATTCTGCGTGGCGGTCAAAACGGAGCCCGACTCTCTGCACCGCCTCATCAAGACCGCGACCGCTCTTGTCATACGCTGGCTCGAGGCGCAGGCCGAGGCGCTCGACTGCGTTGAGGGCATGCTGGTGCTGGACGATCTGTGCGGCTTTTTATCCGAAGAGGAATACCTCGAATTTGCCCAGCCGTATCTCAAGGAGATATTCGACCACTTCAGCTTCCCCGTAAAGATGTTCCATAACGATAACTTCGGCAATAAGTATATCACATTCCCGTATATTTCCAAGCTCGGAGTCAATATTTTCAATTTTTCGCACCTTGCGGACATCGCCGAGGCACGGCGGATACTCGGGGACAAGGTATGCATACTCGGGAACGTTCCGGGGCTGAAGGTGCTCACCCAGGGCGGCGCCGACGAGGTGCGCGAAGCGACTCTCGCCTGTCTGAGGGCCCACGGCTCCGCGAGCGGCCTGATACTCTCCGCCGGAGGCGGAGCTTCTCCGGGCATGCCGGGCGAAAACGTCCGCGCGTTTATCTCGGCGCTGGAGGAATACAACGCGGGAGTGCGGGCGCAGCCTCGGCGCGGGAAATAAAAAAAGGCAAAACCGAGCCTCATAAAGCAAAATTTGCATTGTATTTGCAGCGTTACTATTCTATAATAAGCTCATAAATATTTAAACAGGAGGCATCATCATGGCAGAAGCTAATTTCTTTGAAGTATGGGGCAAGGAATCTCCCGAAACCATGCAGGCGTTCTTCGATTTCACCGGCAAGGTGCAGAGCGGCACCGGTCTTGACGCCAAGACCTTCCAGCTCATCTACATGGCTATCCAGGCTTCCCGCGGCGCCGTCGGCTCCGTTGCCGGACACGCCGTATTCGCCAAGCAGGCCGGCGCTACCCGCGAAGAGGTACGCGGCGCCATCCTCGAAACTCTCATGGCCGTGGGCATAAACGGCGTGGCCGACTGCCTCGTCGCCGCTCTGCAGGCTTACGACAACGCGCCCTGATCTTCAGGCGCATTTATCCAACGGGCGATAATTCGGGGCGCTGCAAAGGCAGCGCCCCGAAAAAATTGCAAAAATATGCCGCGATACGGCGCGGCGCGGCTCTTTCGGCGATAAAGCCCTAAGGACTTTGTCGCCGAATTAAACATTCCCGGAGCAATTGCTCCGGGAATGTTTGTTGTTGCTTTGTTTTTGCCGAGTCCTGATATTACCAGGCAAGCTCCTGATTGTTGGTGGTCTCGACGAACTTGAAGTTGCCCTCGGGCAGTCTCTCTGCAAATATGGTCCTGTCGTGGAACTTCTGCAGGCTGGAACGGTGGCCGATGGACACGATGGTGGTATCCTTCATCTTATCGAGCATCATGGTGTAGAGCTCCTGCTCGGAGGGTTCGTCCATGGAGGCGGTAGCCTCGTCGAAGAAGATGTAGTCGGGGTTGTACAGCATCGCTCTGGCTATTGCGACACGCTGCTGCTCGCCGCCGGACAGCATCATGTTCCAGTGGCCGATCTCGGAGATCCTGTGTACCATGTAGGGCAGGCCCACCGCGATGAGAGCTTCCTTGATCTGCTCCTCGGTGTAGGTGCCTTCAGGCTGCGGATAAGTGACTGCTTCCGCAAGGGAGCCGACCGGGAAGTAAGGCTTCTGCGGCATGATGATGATCTTCTTGTCCTTCGGCATGTCTATCTCGCCGTCGCCGTAGGGCCACAGGCCCGCCAGGACTCTGAACAGGGTGGTCTTGCCGGCGCCGGTACGACCCTTGATGAGGACCTTCTCGCCGTGCTTGATGACCAGGTTCTCGGCGCTGATCTGCTTCTGGCCGGTGGGCAGGTAAACGTCGAGCTTCTTGATGTTGATCTCGTCGGCGTCGCTCTCAACGACCTTGATCTTGGACTGCTCTTCGATGTCCATGGTCTTTTCGTATATGATGTTGAACTGATAGAGACGGTCGGTGACCGCAACGAAGGAAGCCAATCCGCTGTAGCTCGACTGGAACCATTTCAGTCCGCTGACAACGTTCTGGAACGCGGTAGCGATCTGGTTGAAAACGCCCATGCCGGAGATGGCATTGTAATAGAAGTAGGACGGGCCGAGCAGGAAGGTGAACATCATGGCGTCGCCGTAGCCGAGAATACCCATGACGAAACCGGATCTCATCTGAACGGCCATGGTACGGAAGGAGTTGACGACTCTTTCGCCGTAGGCTTTCATCAGTCTGGTGTGCTCGACGCCTTCGCCCTTCATAAGAGCTATCTGCTCGCTGCACTCTCTGATACGTACCAGTGCGAAACGGTAGTTAGCGCCCAACATCTGGGAGTTGTAGGTCAGCCTCGAGATAGGCCTGTTCAGCAGGTGGGTGAACAGGGTCATCAGTCCGGCCCAAATAATGGCTATCACAACGAAGTAGCCGGGGAAGGACCAGTCCTTGCCGCCGAGGATAAGGGGAATGGTGAGGGACAGATCCCACAGCATGACTACGTAGGTGAAAAGGCTTATCAGGTTCTGAACGAAGGAGAAGGTGTAGCCCCATACGCTGCCGGTGAAGGAGCCGATGTCGTCGTTGATACGCTGGTCGGGGTTATCGAAGCCGGGGCCGCCGACGACCTGCATCTTATAGTGGTTGCCGTTGTCCATCCAGAAACGGAGGTAACGGGCGGTCATCCATCTGTTCCATCTTACCATGATCCAGGTCTGGATGTAGCTGTTGAAGGTGCTGGCGAACAGCGTAGATGCGCCGACGATCAGGAAGACGAATATCTGCTGCATCCACATCTGCGCGTCGTAGGTCTGGAAAGCGTTCTGCCAGTCTCTGTTCCAGATGACCATACGCACGCCGATACGGGTGTTGAAAACCATCATGAACAGGTTGATCGCAAGAAGTGCGAGGCTGCCCCAGCGCTCCGAAGAAAACAGCCAGTAGGGAGCCGCCATTTTCCAGGTGCGCTTGAGGACCTCTCCCACCTTCTGCTTCTGCATTTCACTGGTGAAATTAAAGACAGCATTTGGATTATTTTTATTCTTTTTAGCCATTTTGCTATTATTCCCTCCTCAAATATTTGACAGGATCAAAAGATCGTATCACTTCATGATGAACTTGATTCTCGTATTGGCCGAAGAAGCGTCGCCGTATTTCAGGCCGCCGTACTTGACCTCTTTCTTGAACGCGTAGATAACTATGATCGCCAGAGGGATAGAAAGAGACAGGCCAATGATCACTATTTTCTTGAGGGAACGTCCGTCGGGACCGCCGAACACGGAATAATCGTGCGCCGGAGCGACATATTCTCCGTCATAGGGAGTGAACGATTTGATCTTGGTTTTGTCGATCGCGCAGGTGGCGGCGCCCTGATATGCTATAACGCCGCAGTCGGGGATCTTGCTGAGCTTCGCCGCGCCGAGCTGGTTGGTCTTGCCGAGCACCTCGCCGGTCTCCGCGTCAATGATCTCCGCGCCTTCAAGAGCGGTGTCGCCGTAGGTGAAGGTGGACATATCCATTGCCCAGCTGCTGACGGAGGCCATGCCGTTGTGATCGTTGTAGGTCAGGGAAACGGCGGGCACGCGTCCGTCGGAGGAGATCGCGATGGTCACGCAGTCGCCCTCTTCAACGGGGCAGGTATCGGCAGTGTAGTACTCGGCATTGGAGCCCGCGCCGAGGACCGCGTCGTTCTTTACGATGTTCGCGGTGCCGGTAGCGCCCCAGCACTTGTTTACTCTGTACATATTGTAGGTGGCCGCGCTGGCGGAGCCTTCGAAGCCGGCCTCGCCCTCGGGGCCGTAGATCGCGTTGGCAGCCTGGATGGCCGCTGCTACGGAAGCGCCCTCAGCCTTGATCTCGACAGGCTGGGAAGCCAGCACCACAACGCCCTCGGCGCTGATGGTGACGTAAACGGTGATGCCTTCGCCGGGAGCGGGAGCCTCATAGGGAGGCAGGGCGCCGGAGCTGCCGAAGTCGCCGAAGCCGCCGCCGAAGTCGCCGAAGCCGCCGCCGAAGTCACCGAAGCCGGTGCCGGTGCCGAAGCCGCCGGCGGGAGGAGGAGCGACTGCCACTACGGTATCGCCGGTGGACTTGGAAGTTCCGTCGGCGGGGATGGCCGCGAGGCCGTCAACGACCGCGACGCCGGAAGCGGGGACGGTTATCTTGCCGTCCGAGCCGGTGGTGCCGAGCTCGTTGCCGTCGGCGTCAAGGACCTTGCGTCCGGCAAGGGGGGAAGAAGTATACTGGAAGGTGGTAAAATCAAGAGACCAGCTGCTGGCGGTGATGGTGGCATTGCCGTCGGCAACGTCGGCCGTCAGGGCGACCGCGGGGCTGGGATTCATGAAATCGGTGGATATGGAAACAATGAGGTTGTCTCCGTCGGCCACGGGGGCTGTATCCGCGCTCGTGTACATTGCGTTTGCTCCGCTGCCGAGCGGCGCGCTGTTGAGTATGACGTACGGGGTGGTCGCCACGCCCCAGAAGGTATTGATCATGTACATATTATATGTAGGATCAGTACCGGCCTTAAAGCCGGACTCGCCGCCGGAGTAATACTGGGCGTGAGCCTCTTTAAGAGCTGCTTCCACTGTCAGGGTGCTGACCGTTACGGGCTGAGCGGCGATCTTGAGATCTCCGTCAACGCTGACGCTCACGTATACGGTTGCGTCGTCAGCGGCCAGCGCAGCAGGTATCATTGTCGCAAAAACGAGGATAGCGACAATGACAAGTGCTAAAATTTTCTTCATTTTTTTGACTCCCTTTCATTGTTTTACTTGTATATAAATTATTTAGCGCGCAAAAAGCAAAAAAGCCGTGTGTCCGTCAAAACGCCGAACTGAAACGCCGCGGACTCCTCACACGACTCCCGGGAAGGCCGAATCCGACATTTTCTTCCGAAAAACATGCCTCTCCCTGTTCTTTGACCTATTATAAGGGAAATCCGCCTCACGGCACAAGATAGCATTGGTAACCAATTTTAAACCGACATTTGACGAAAGTAATGTAGTTAATCACGATAATATGTTACTTTTCGTACAGTCATTTTTTTCAACATGCACAAAGAAAAGATCGCGTTCAGATCTCCCTGCGTTTTTTTCCCGAAATAAAGCCTTTTTTTGCCGCTGTCGGGATGCGCGACGGCAATTTGCACAAGTTATTTATAATATAGCCTAAGGCGGAGTTTCTTGTCAACAGGAAAAAGCAGGTTTATTGTGTTTTTTGTATAAAAAAACTCCCCCGACACGCTTGAAAGCTATGAAAAAAAATAATATAATGTATGCGCGGTGCGCGGCGCCCTCCCGCTCACGAGGCGGCGGGCGGCGGCGCGATATACGTCCGTATGACGCCCGCGGCGGCAGGCGGCTCCGGACGGGACGCGGCACGGCCTCCGCATCGGCCGCGGCGCGACCGTTATATAATACTTTCATCGAGGTGCCCATATGTCAGTTAAGCTCTGCGTGTACTGCGGCTTTGAGATCGACGACACTCTCAATTTCTGCCCCAACTGCGGCAAGGCCATCAGGAGCAAGGAAGTCAAAAAGGCCGAAGAAGACCGGAAAGAGTCCATGTTCGACCTTGAAAACGTCGACGAGTTCAACAACACGCGTTTCTGGAAAATGTATCAGTCCATTTCCCCCGAGGAAGCCGGACGCGATCTTTATCCCCCGGAGCTGTTCAATTTCAGCTTCAACTTTTCCATCATATTGAAAATAATAGGCGTGATAGGCTTCATCATCTGCCTCGTCATAGCCGTGCCGATGAGCGGCCTGGACCACGGTCTGGATCTGCGCAGCGCCTCGCGGCCTCTGCTGGCGGGCGTCATCATCATGGCGGCGTGCTTCCTCATCTCCTTTGCGGTCAAGTCCATCGGCAAGCTTTTCAAAAAGGCGAAGGATAAAAAGTAAAACCTTTCCCCCGCCGTCTTGACACCGCGGCGGCCGCCTATATATAATTGTCGTAAACAAAAATTTATATACTTTGGAGGAAAACAATGGAAAATCTGAAAGGTAAAACCGCGTTTATCACCGGCGGAGCCAGCGGCCTCGGCCTCGGCATCGCCAAAGCCTGCGCGAAGGAAGGCATGAACATAGTCATCGCCGACTTCCGTCAGAAGGCCATCGACGAGGCTCTGCCCATCTTCAAGGAGAACGGCTGGCCCGCCATCGGCGTTATGCTCGACGTGACCGACCGCGAGGGCTATGTCAAGGCCGCCGACGAAGCCGAGGCAGCCTTCGGCAAGATCCACCTTCTCGTCAACAATGCCGGCATCGGCATAGGCGAGCCCAACGTGGCCCAGGGCAAGTTCGACTACAAGGACATCGACCTTGCCGTCGAGGTCAACTACAAGGGCGTCATCAACGGCATAATGACCATAGTTCCCCGCATCATAAAGCACGGCGAGGGCGGACACATCGTCAGCACCGCCTCCATGGCCGGCCTTGTCCCCGTGCCCGGCTTCATCCTTTACAACTCTCTCAAGAACGCCGTCATCTCCATGATGGAGACCATGGCCTGCGATCTCAAGAGCGTGAACATCGGCGCCAGCGTTTTCTGCCCCGGTCCCTTCCAGACCAACCTCGGCATGTCCTCCAGCGAGCTGCGCGCGAAGCACTTCGGCATTGAGATACCCACCTTCGCTCCCCCGCCCGCTCCCCCCAAGGGCCAGGACGCTCCCCCGCCTCCTCCCCCGCCCCGCGGCGGCGCTCCCATGTTCGATATGAGCAAGATCATGCGCGATCCCGACGAGGCCGGCGTGCGCGTGGTACGCGGCATCAAGCGCGGCGACATCTACATCCTCTCTCACTCCGACTTCAAGAAGGGCTGGGACGCCCGCGCTGCGGCCATTTCCAGAGCCTTCCCCGACGAGCCCGAGAACGAGACCTTCAACAAGATGTTCGGCATACTCACCTACAATCCCATTTTCGAGGATCAGAAGCCTGTTCCCGGACTGGAGTAATAATACCGTACGCATTCGGGGGCGCTGCGTATTCCGCGCAGCGCCCCCGTTTTACCGTCTTGCCAACCGGCGGCTTTTTTGCTATTCTTTTCTCAGCATTTTCCGAAAAGAGGTATCGTTTTTCATGCACGACCGCAGCGGCAGCCGCATACGCGCGCTGATCCGATATACGAAGGGCTTCCGCGGGCTCATGGCGCTCAGCTTTCTGCTGTTGGGTGCGGAGCTCATACTCAGCTTTATATCCCCTCTTGTGCTTTCCGTCACGTTCGACTCCGTTCTCGGCTCCAAGCCGCTCAACGTGCCGGGGTATTTCCGCGCCCTGATAAACCTGCTCGGCGGTGTGGAATACATCAAAGAACGGCTGTGGATCATGGCGGCTCTTTCCGTCGGCATGACCGTGCTGTCCGGTCTCGTGCGCTTCGGCCGGACGCGGCTCAATACCCGCGCCGGGCAGGGCAGCGTCCGCCGCCTGCGCGACCGGCTCTACGCGCATATCCAGCGTCTGCCTTATTCCTGGCACGCCGCCGCTCAGACCGGCGACGTGATCCAGCGCGCCACCTCCGACGTCGATACGATACTGCGCTTCAATTCCGGCGTGCTGCTCGAGTTCATACGCACGGTGCTCATGGTCTTTCTCGGCGCGTTCGTAATGTTCACGATAAACGATACTCTCGCCTTCATCACGATAGGCATGGTGATCCCCATCACCGCGGTGAGCGTGCTTTTCCACAGGCGCATCAACCGCCTGCTCATGAGTCAGGAGGAGGCGGAGAGCGAGCTTTTCACCGTCATGCAGGAAAACGTGACCGGGATACGGGTAGTCCGCGCCTTCGGACGCTCGGGCTTCGAGCTGGATAAATTCAACGCGGCCAACGAGAAAAACCGCGAGATGCTCATCCGGGCCAACGACACCTTCACCTCCCTGCTGGCCGTTCTGGACCTTCTGTGCGGGCTGGAATTCGCCGCCGTGCTGGTGACCGGCATCATCCTCGTCGTGCGCGGAGGTCTCACGATAGGACAGTTCACCGTGTTCGTCAGCTACGTATACACCTTTTTCTGGCCCATACGCGGCTTCGGCCGCATCCTCAGCCAGTTCAGCCGCACGCTCGTCGCGGCGGGCCGTCTGGAGGAGGTCTTTCTTGCCGAGGAGGAAAGCGGCCTCGACGAAGGCGACACTCCCCCGCTCGGCGGCGACATCGATTTCAACGACGTTTCCTTCTCCTACGGCTCCGTTCCCGTGCTGGAGCACCTGAACATGCACATACCCTCCGGCAGCACCGTGGCCCTGCTCGGCGGCACCGGCTCGGGCAAGAGCACCGTCGCGCTGCTGCTCCAGCGCCTTTGCGACGTCGGCTCCGGCTCGGTCACCATAGGCGGCCGGGATATCCGCTCCATCAGCAAGCTGTGGCTGCGCAGCCGCATAGGCATAGTCCTGCAGGAGCCGTTCCTCTATTCCAAAAGCATACTTGAAAACATAGGCATAAAGCGCCGCGAGCCCGACCGCGCCGAGGTCGAGGCCGCCGCGAAGGACGCCTGCGTCCATGACGACATCATGGCCTTCGAGGACGGCTACGATACCGTGGTGGGCGAAAGGGGCGTGACTCTCTCGGGCGGACAGAAGCAGCGCGTCGCCATAGCCCGCGCTCTTACCGGGGAAAGCGACGTGTATATCTTCGATGACTCTCTTTCCGCCGTCGATACCCGCACCGACGCCGCCATACGCGAGGCTCTTCGCTCCCGCCGCAGGGGCGTCACCACGATCATTATTTCCCATCGCATCACCACGCTCATGGAGGCCGACCGCATTTTCGTCCTTCAGGGCGGCAAAGTGGCCGAGGAGGGCACGCATGAACAGCTCATGGCCATCCCCGGCGGAATATACCGGCGCACCTGCGAGATACAGGGCGCCGCTGCGGAAGGCGGTGACGAGCCGTGAGCGCCGAAAAGAGCTTCGAAGGGCAGAAGATAAACCCCCAGACCTGGAAATGCATACTCGGCTTCGCCCTGTCGAGAAAGAAGTATTTCCCCGTGATAATCTGCGGCGGCATGCTCACCGGCGTCATAGACACCGCCATGTCCTTTATGTCGCGCTGGGCGATAGACGGCTTCATGACCCCGGGGACGACCGAGCATATAGGGCTGTTCGCCTTTGCGGCGGTGGGCCTGCAGTCTCTCATGGCCCTGCTCACCTTCATTTACTGCCGCGCGGCCGGGCGCCTTGAATCCCATCTCAGCGCGGACGTGCGCAGGGCGGCCTATACCCGCCTGCAGAGCATGAGCTTCAGCTATTTCGACAGGACCAGCACCGGCCATCTCATAACCCGGCTGACCAACGATATCTCGCGCATAACCGAAATGGTCTCCTGGACCTGCATCGACCTCGGCTGGGGCGCGATGGCGCTCGTCGCCAGTCTCATAGCCATGTTCGCCGTAAACCTCAGGCTCGCCCTCATCACGATCACCGCCGTGCCCGTCGTGGCGCTGCTGTCGGTATGGTTCCAGAAAAAGATACTGCGCTATCAGCGGGAAACGCGGCGCATAAACAGCATGATAACCTCCTCCTTCAACGAGGGGATCATGGGCGCTCAGACCACCAAGACCCTCACCCGCGAGGAGCTGAACAACGAGGAATTCTCCTCGCAGACGTCGGACATGTTCCGCGCCTCCATGCGCTCGGCAACGCTCAGCGCGATATACATGCCCCTGGCAAGCCTTGCGATAAGCGTGGTGAGCGGTCTCGTGCTCATCTCCGGCGGCGTCGACGTGCAGCACGGCGTGCTGACGGTGGGCACGCTCAATTTCTTCCTCAACATAGGCATGATGATGTTCGAGCCCATACGCAGCTTCGCCAACATATTCTCCGAATTTCAGTCCTGCCAGGCCGCGGCCGAGCGCGTGGCCGAGGTATTGACGAGCACGAGCGAGATCGAGGACAGCGCGGAGGTCACGGCGAAATACGGCGGCTTCTTCGACCCGAAAAAGGAAAATTGGGAAAAGGTGCGCGGAGACGTGGATTTCGACCGGGTGTCCTTCTGGTACCTCCCGGGCGAGCCGGTGCTGACCGACTTTGACCTGCACGTAAAGGCCGGAGAAAACATCGCCCTCGTAGGCGATACCGGCGGCGGCAAATCCACCATAGTCAACCTTCTCTGCCGCTTCTACGAGCCCCGCGAGGGGACCATACGGATAGACGGCGTCGATTACCGCGAGCGCAGCCAGCTGTGGCTGCAGAGCAGTCTCGGCTACGTTCTGCAGACGCCTCATCTGTTCTCATGCAGCATCATGGAGAACATACGCTACGGCCGCCTCGACGCCACCGACGAAGAGGTGCGCGAAGCGGCGCGCACGGTAGGCGCCGACAAGTTCATCGAAAAGCTCGAAAAGGGCTACGATACCGACGCCGGCGAGGGCGGCGGCAATATGTCCACCGGGCAGAAGCAGCTCATCTCCTTTGCCCGCGCCATTCTTGCCGATCCCGCGATATTCGTGCTGGATGAGGCGACCAGCTCCATAGACACCGAGTCCGAAAAGAACATCCAGGCCGCCGCCGACAAGCTGCTGCGCGGCCGGACGAGCTTCATCATAGCCCACCGCCTCAGCACCGTGCGCGGCGCCGACCGCATTCTTGTCATTGACGGCGGCCGCATACTTGAGCAGGGCAGCCACGACGAGCTTATGAAGAAAAAGGGCCGCTATTACGAGCTGTACCGAAATCAGTTCCGGCGCGAGCGCGAGGACGAGTCGGTACGGGAGCTTGACCGCGCCGAAAGCGCCGGAGCGCGGCAGGGATAAAAACACACGCCCGGCGTCGGAAGGAAATAAACCTCCGACGCCGGCAATGTCATAAACTTGGCTCTATCTCTCGTTGAATTAGGCGGTCTCCAGAAAAAGAGGCCGCCTAATCTTTCTCTATAAGGATTATGATATCCTGAACTTGTATAAGCATGAACAAGGTTCACTTAGTTGACGAGGCCATCTGTTCGTTGTGCTGATTTCATTTTTCCGCTTTTAGTAGTTTCCTATATTCGTCCCTAACCAAAGCATAGGAAACCAAGTTTTCAAATAAAGAATCTATCTCTGGTGAGTCTAAGTACCACAAAGAAGTGTTTGTCAATGCCCCCAGATAGAAACGCTTGTCATCAACAATCCAAGGACATTCTTGCTTGGCTGCGTCAATCAATTCGCTTATTCTTCCGCTACCTTTGTTGCTTACACCGATACGACCATGATGCCTAAAGACATAACTTGACCCCTCAAATGTGACATTATCATCCATAACGAGCTGTAGAGAGTGATGCGAATTTTTATCGCTGTCGATTGCAACATTGATTACGGTTTTTTCGATAGTCCGCTTTGCGTATGTCGAATAGGGGCTTAATGCAATAGAGACTATTTCAGTGTTTCCCTTATATTCAATGATGAATGATCGGTATAATCCACTATGAATACCGCCAGAAGCATTTCCATATTTCAAAAAACGAAGTTCAATGTCTTTTAGCAGCTTAAATGTACGATACTTTTTTGCTGATTTACTATGTTCAACATCTCGCAAACATTCAAATAAATGCAGTGCGCACAGTGCAATATCATCATCTGTGTTTTTGCCTATAGCAAAGTTAAATTCTTCACGTCGATCTTTTAATACCTGTTTCAATTCAGAAAGTGGTATTCGTTTTGGCATATGCCATTCAGGCATTTTATTATGCTGTCCCTGCAATAGTTCTTTATAGCATGGAAAACCGTCAATGACTTCGTATGAGTTTGTATCAGCTTCATAATGAATACAAAGGGAATCATCTTCCGTGATAGTCATGCCATAATCGCAACTAAGCAAGTCGCAATAGTCCATTAACTGATTGGATGCACTATCATCTAGCCCGATTGATGTTGCTTTGCACTCAATAACAGCAACTGCATCCATCAATCCATTTTCACCTATTTTGTGAATTACAATGTCTGCTCTCCTTGGCGAGTCTATTCCATAATGTGTTAGTCTTTCCTCGACGAGGATTACTTCCTGAGGAACACCAAGGATAGAAACTAAAAAGGAGATCGTTTTCTGTCTTACTGTTTCTTCCGGTGTAACAAGGACAAGCCGGTTGCGAATTGGGTCTAAGTAACAATCTTTCCCGTTCCTTTTGTAAATAGCAGGTAATTTTTGACTTTGAATGTCAACTTTCATAATCTCCTCCACACAAACTGTTATTCATATCCGGCATGTAGAAAAAACACAAATATCTCATCATCATGGGTATCATATTGTCAATTCTGGTTTTAGTCTATTGGTTAGCGCTTCTGTTGCATACTAATCCGTGAGCGATAGGTCAGTTATAGTTTTATCGTCTGTAAGCATAATTCAACACTCCCTAAAACTATAATATACACGAAAAGCCAAAAAATCCAACAAAAAAACTAAAAATATCTGTTTTCAACGGGAGGAAAGTCCGAAACATGGATTATTCAACGGTGCAGCAAATGATTAGGCGGTCTCTTTTTCAAGAGACCGCCTAATTCAACGTGAGATAGAGTTAGGTTTATGACATTGCCGACGCCGGGCGTCATTTTGCTCTATCTGTTTTTTTCCCGGATCTTTCTCAGCTTTATGCCGCAATGCAGTATCAGATACACGTATATCGCGAACATTACCCCGAAGAAGCCTTTGAAAAATCCGCTTAAAGCTCCCAACCTTCCGGATACCGCGTTGGAAAGGTTCGGGAGAACGCAGCACAGAAAGATGCAGGCCAGGGGCAGCAGTCTCGTCCTCACTATTTTCGCCGCCATTTCCGCGCGGGACGCGCGGTCGCAGAACAGCTCGCCCTCCGCCTCCGTTTCGGCCTCGTCCGCCGGTTTTCTGAAATACAGCCAGCCGAAGCACCGGGCGAAATACTCCCAGCCGAAATCCCGGAGCATGCTCATATACTCTTCCGTCTGCTCCGAGTTTTTGAAATCAAGTCTGTATATCACGTCCTGCGGCTCGCACTCCTCGAAAACGTAGAAGCACGGCGGAATGAGCCTGACGAGCTTCCATCCGCTCTTATGTCTCTCTCTGAGCCAGATCTCCTCTTCCTCATAGTCGGCTATCGTAAAAAAGCGTATCACCGTTTCACGCATCAATGCTCTCCCCCTTGCTGTTTTTATAGAGCCTTTCTATCCGCCCGATCTCTTTTTCGAGTATTTCACGGCCGAGCCCGGTGATGATATAGAGCTTTCGTTTCTCTTCCTCGCCGTGAAAAGCTATCAAGCCGTCGTTTTCCATTTTTGAAAGCGTTCCGTACATCGTTCCGGCGCTTATCGTGACCTCCCCCGCGGTCAGCTCCTTCACCCGGCGGCTTATCCCGTATCCGTGCTGCGGCGTCTGCAGGCAAAACAGGATATAGAAGCCGGTTTCGGTCATCGGTACGTATATGCGTCTTATTTTATCGTTCATGACTCCTCCTTCACTATCGGTATACGATACATCGAGGCTCGATATATAGTATATCGAGCCTCGATGTATTTGTCAACGGTTTTTTTGTTTTCGTTTTTCAGATATGCCAGATGTTCTCCGCATACTGTCTGACGCTGCGGTCGGAGGAGAAAATGCCCGCCGCGGAAATGTTGTTCAGCGCCTTTCTTCCGAACGCGCGTCTGTCGCGCCAGTCGTACAGGGCTCTCAGGCGCGCGTCCCGGTACTGCCCGAAGTCGAGCAGCAGATAATAGCAGTCCGCCCGGTGCCAGTCGGCCCCGTAAATGAGCGAATCGAAAAGCTCCCTCTGCCCCTCGTCCGTGGGGACCGTGCCGTCGACGAGAGTATTGAGGGCGCGGTTTATGCGCCGGTCCTCCTCATAGATGCGGCGGGGATCGTAGCTGTCGGCTATCGCCCGTATTTTTTCCACGTCCGCGCCGAAAATATAGTTGTTTTCATATCCCGCGGCGCGGGCTATTTCTATATTCGCTCCGTCGGGCGTTCCGAGAGTCACCGCGCCGTTGAGCATGAGCTTCATGTTTCCGGTGCCGCTGGCCTCGGTGCCGGCGGGCGAGATCTGCTCGGAAATATCCGCCGCGGGGATGATCCTTTCCGCCGCGGAGCAGTTGTAGTCCGCCGCGAACACCACGCGCATTACGCGCATCGCCTCGGCGTCGGAGGCTATGAGCGCGGCAAGCCGGTTGATATATCTTATGATCGACTTGGCCCTGCGGTATGAAGACGCGGCCTTCCCCGCGAAGATAAAGGCGGTGGGCGGGAGATCGCTCAGGCTGCCGTCTTTTACCGAAAGATACAGGTCGGCAATGACGAGCGCGTTGAGCAGCTGTCTTTTGTATTCGTGTATGCGCTTTATCTGCACGTCGAAAATGAAATCCGGAGGCAGCGCGGCGCCCGCGGTGCGCGAAAGCCACGCCGAGAGCTGCTCCTTTTTTATTCTCTTCACCGCGTTGAAGCGGTCTGCGGTCTCATCGTCGATGTGCTCCTTCAGGCCCTCAAGGAGGGTGAGCTCCGTCATGAAGCCCCCGCCGAGCTTTTCCTCCAGCAGCCGCGTCAGCTCGGGATCGCATACCCCGAGCCAGCGTCTCTGGGTTATCCCGTTGGTGACGTTCGTGAATTTATCGGGGCAGAGGGCGTACCACGGCGCGAAAAGCTCGCGCCTGATAAGCTCGGAATGTATCTCCGCGACGCCGTTTACCTTCACGGCCATGAAAACGGCGAGCCTGGCCATATGCACAGTGCCGTTTTCGATCAGTTCCGTGCCGCGGGCCCTCCCCGTTTCCCTTCCCGCCCGCTCGTCTATGCTCCGTATGATATCCGCCGCCTCGGGACAAACGGAGTACATCAGCCCCATATCCCAGCGTTCGAGCGCCTCCGACATCACGGTATGGTTGGTGTAGTTGAAGCTGTTTTTCGCCGCCGTAAAGGCCTCGTCAAAGCCCATGCCCTCCGCCGTGAGCAGGCGTATGAGCTCGGGCACGGCAAGCACGGGATGAGTGTCGTTAAGCTGCAGCGTGTTGACCGCCGCGAAATCCGACAGCGGCACGCCCGTGCGCTTCATGCGCGCAATGATATCCTGCAGCGAGGCGCTGCAGAGAAAATACTGCTGCTTGAGTCTGAGTCTTTTGCCCTCATAGCCGCTGTCGTTGGGATAAAGTACCCGCGTTATGTTTTCCGCGAGGTTTTTCTCCCTCACCGCCGCCTCCGTGTCCTGTCTGTCGAACGCGGCAAAGTCCAGCTGCTTCAGCGGCTCGCACTGCCACAGGCGCAGGGTGCATATATGCCCGGAGCGGTAACCCACCACGGGCATGTCATAGGGCACCGCCTTCACCGTCTGATCGGCAAAGCGCACGGTGACCGCGTCCGCGCTGCGGCGCACGCTCCACGGATCGCCCTCGGCAAGCCAGTCGTCCGCCTCCTCCTTCTGCGCGCCGTCCTCGAAGCTCTGTTTGAACAGGCCGAAGCGATACCTCAGCCCGTAGCCGTCAAGAGGGATAGAGTGGGCGGCGGCGCTGTCAAGAAAGCAGGCGGACAGGCGCCCGAGGCCGCCGTTGCCGAGGGACGCCGCCTCGATATCCTCGAACTCCGCAAGGTCCCGGCCCTTTTCCCGCAGCAGCGCCGAAATATCCTCTTCGATACCGGCGTTGATAAGATCGTTGTAGATCAGCCGTCCCACAAGGTACTCCGCCGAGAGATAATACGCCCTTCTCTTTGCGGCGTGCTCCCTGCGGCAGGCGTTCCACCGCGGCGCGCACTGCCCGACGAACGCCCGGGCGAGGCATTCGTGCAGCTGCCGCGCGCTCGCATGCTCCGTGTCGACGCCGTGCAGACATTCCAGCAGCTTTTGCGTCTGCTCCATTATGCTCAGACTGATCTCATTCATACCCGGATACCGTTCCTTTCGGAAGATCGTGAAGCCGTAAGGCGAGGGTTTCCTTACAGTATAGCAGACGGAACCTATACGAACCCGGTTTTGACGGGTAGCTTTCCGCCTGCACTTCGTTAAAATACTCGACCATCCACAGAGGATGCTCTGCGTTTTTGCCTTGTTCAGACGCAAATCTGCTCCGGCAAAACTCCTTCGGACTTCAAACGGATGATATTTCAGGTGATTTTCGGCCCGCCGGACGCAGGCGGGCCGGCGCCCGTCAAGGACGGGGAGACGAAAAGCGCCGAAAGAGCGCCGTTTGAAGCGTGTTCGTATGGGTATCGTCTGCTTAAAGCCTTTGAGAAATAATACCACACACATCGCCTCATTGCAACCGTGACGGACGCGCCGGAGCTATTGCCCCGGAAGAAAAAAGGTGGTATTATTACTGTTAAGTACAGCCGCGGGGAAAGGGGCCGGGAGCAACGGAGATCATACGGAGAGAATGCGTCGGATCGACCAATGACGAGCTGAAAAAAATGGCCGTATCGGGCGCCCGGACCGGCACGGTGCTGACTGCCGTGCGGCAGACCGGCGGCAGAGGCAGGCTCGGAAGAAGCTTCGAGTCTCCCCCGGGAGGCGCATATGTGAGCGTACTGCTCTCAGCGTCGGGCACAGAGGGACTGACCTGCGCCGCCGCCGTCGCCGTGAGACGCGCCGCGGCCGCCTTTGGAGCGGACGCGGATATAAAATGGCCCAACGATCTCGTGTCCGGCGGGAGAAAGCTGTGCGGGATACTCACGGAAATGGTCACCATGGGCGAAAAGAGCTTCGTGATAGTCGGAGCGGGTATGAACGTAAATCAGCTCGAAGAGGATTTTTCACCGCAGCTGAGGGGCAGGGCCGTATCGCTGCGCATGCTCCTCGGCAGAAGCTTCGACTGCGCCGAGATCGCCGAGAGCATCGGCCGCGCCGTTGCCGCGCTGGACGGCGCGGCAACGGAAGGATATATGGAAGAGTACGCGGCGCGCTGCTCCACGCTGGGAAAAAGAGTGACCGCCGCGGACGGGCGGAGCGGGCTCGCCGTCGGCGTGGAGCGCGACGGGGCGCTGAGGATAACAGGCGACAGGGGAGAGACGGAATATATACGCTTCGGGGAGGTAACGGTGCAGTGAAGCGCAGAGAGATAACGAGCGCGGAGGAGCTTGCCGGCGTCGTGTCGGAAATGGGTATGCTGCCCATATTCAAAAACCCCGTCGAGGGCTTTTCGGTGCAGGAGATGACGCCGGGAAAATACTGGTTCACGGAATTGCCGGGACCGTGGGAATGGCGCATGGAGCTGGCCGAGAGCGGCCGGTTCGTATACGCCAAGCTCTTTGACGGCAGGGCGGGGCTTATGCTGCCGGAGCTGTATACGCATCTTGCCAACTGGCGCAGACGGGGATATGATTTCGATTCGCTGTACGAGGAGGGGCTTGCCCCGCTGAGGCTCAAGGGCGTGATGGACGCCCTCGGCAGGACGGAGGGCGGCATGCTGTCGCACGATCTGAAGGCGGCCTGCGGCCTCGAAAAGAGCTTTGACGCGGCGGTTTCAAAGCTGCAGATGATGACGTATATATCCGTAAAACGCTTTGAATACCGGACCGATAAATACGGACGCCGTTTCGGCTGGGGCGTGGCCCGCTACGACGTGAGCGAGCGGATATACGGGGAAAAGACGCTGACGGGGGCCTACGGGATCGAGCCGGAGGAGTCTTTCGGACTGCTGCTGGAGAAAATGAAGAAGCTTTGTCCCGATGCTGAGGAAAAAAAGCTCATAAGGCTGCTGAGATAGGCTTTCATCCGGCAGACTGCGTTCTGCGGGATTTGAAATAAAACGAAAGTGACGGCGGGCTGCGTACGCGCTGTCACACGAATAAAAGGAGGAGACGTTTTTTTGAAAAGAAGGATAATCGGTACCTTGGTATGCCTCGCGCTGCTGCTGGGCTTCGTTCCCGGCATGGCGGCGACGGCACGGGCCGACGGCGTTACGGTGACGCACGACGCCGACGAGATACAGGCTCTTTTGCGCAGCGACGGCGACGTTGCCATACAGCTGGACGCCGATGCGGAAAAGATGCTGACCGCCTATTCCGACTTTGAAGATTCCGAGACCGGTAAATGGAACGGCTGCTACGTCTGGACAAAGCTCGGAAGCGGCAGCAAGACCATAGACCTCAATGGTCACAGATTGTATATCTACGACCGGAGCGCACGCTCGCTCGCTTCTACCGAAGTGACGCATTTCAAGTATTTTCAGAAAGCACTCTTAATGGAAATACCTTCCGGCGCGTCGCTGACGGTCAATGATTCCGGTGACGGCGGCTTGATCCGGATGGACGCGGAGATGCCGGAAAAAACGGAGCTTGAAGGCCACGGTATGATCATGGAGCGAAACATCTTTGCGGTAACGGGAGGTGACCTTACCGTAAACGGCGGCGAGATACACGCAGGACGCTCAAATGATATTTATGCTCAAAACGCAGGAGCATACGATGAAGATTACCATCTGATCGTTGATTACACGATCGGCGATTTCAATTTTTACAAGAACATTTATGGCTATGCCACATGGTTTCTCAGCGGCACCGCCATTACCGCCGCGTCGGGCAGCGTGACGATCAACGGCGGCGACATCTGGGGACGCGGCTGGGATAACTGGACGCTCATTTCCCGCGTTCCGGGAGCGCCGGACGGAGCGGACGACTTCCGCGACCGCTGCGCCGCGCTTCGCGTAATGGGCGGGAATGTCACCGTCAGCGCAGGCAGTTTCCACGGACGCTCCGACGCCGACGCCGTGCAGGTGAGAGATCCGGCCGATCTGACAGTAGACGCCGGTACCTTTGACGTAGGTACGAATAGCTGGCTTGTTGTTCCCGGCGTGGATCTCGGAGGCGTCACCGACGCAATAAACAATATATTTTTCCATGATTCCGTTTTTGATGTGCACAAGGGCAGCGTAGGCTCTTTCGGCGTGCCGCAGGAGTGTATCGCCGATCAGGCCGTTACGGTCGTCAGGGGAAATGCCATGACGATCTATCAAAACGAGATCCCCCCGTATAAGATCATTGACGAAGCCAATATTTTCATCAACTCACCCATAGCGGGCAATGAACGCGCCGAGAGCGTCGGGGAGGTATACGGCGTGCCGGAGGGCTGCACCGTACAGTCCGTCACATGGTATCAGAACGGAAATGAATGGATCAATGCCGGCTCCGGCAGCCCTCTGATTTTCCGCGCGGGCGACAGCTATTCCGTGCAAATCGTTCTGAAAGCAAATACCTCCGGCGGCGTAAAATTCAAAAACAAACTGACCGACGTTTCGATCAACGGCAAAGAAGCGGAGGTCTTGAGAGAGGGAGATTATGCCGCGCTGACGGTGGATTTCGGAAGCTGCCCCACCGCGCTGACCTCCGTTGCGCTGGAGGTCGAAGAACCGATGGAGGAGGCGTATCCGAGCAGCTGGGTCGGAACTGCCGGTAACGGTTATTACGCCGAAGGCGGCTATAGCAATTGGATGGAGTACCGCCGCTGGTTCGTCTCGGACGACGGCGAGAGCGACTGGACCCGGATGGAGGGTGAGGATAGTTTTATCGCGGGTAAGTATTACCGCATGGAAATCGAGATCAGGGCCGGAGAAGGGCAGCAGTTCGCAGTAGACGCCGGCGGGGTGAGCGTTATGCCCGATATTACCGCCACGGTAAACGGCAGAAACGCGACGGTCAGCAAGACCTACGAGCAGGATCCCGGCGAGCATGTCACCGTAACTTGTGATTTCGGGAAATGCCCTGTCAGTGTCAGGTGGGTGGAGCTCGCCGTGACGGCTCCGAAAGACGGAGCGACTATCCGCTTCGACGCCGCCTCGCAGACGGAAGGCACCGCAGTGCTCACGGACGGAGACTACAACGGTACCTTTATGCGCTGGTACCAGTCCGATAACGGCTACGACGGCTGGACGGAAATGAGCCGTTACAGCACCTTTACCGCCGGAAAATATTATAAGTTCCGGGCGGACGTCTGGGCGAAGGGCGACCGCGTATTCCCCACATATGACGACGGCGTTTCGATACAGCCCAACATTTCCGCTGTCGTAAACGGCTACGGCGCTTCTGTATTCAAGATGTACGAGCAGGAGCCTTCCAAGTACGTCACGGTGGAGTATTTCTTCGGCTACTGCAACAGCAGCGTGGTGAACAATATCACCATCCTGAATGTGACGCCGCCCGTCGCGGGCGCGAAACCGAGCTATGTATACAGCATCGACGGCAACGGTTATAGTATGGACAGCTCCCGCAACGCATACTATGACGACTGGCAGCACGGCCGGCAGCTGTACTATGTGCGCAACGGCCTGCAGTGGTGGGACACGAGCACGGGGAGCTGGGATTATGTTTACGAAAATGACAGCTTCATTCCCGGACATACCTATGTCTGCCAGCTTTATCTTATCGCGGAAGACGGCTTCAACTTCCGCAATATGTCGACGCATGGAGCCCTGCCCGCGGCGACCGTGAACGGGAACGCCGCCGAGATCAACGAGGGCTGGACCAACGCGACGGAGGCGCGGATATTCTGCGAATTCACCTGCGCCGCGCGGGAAGTGTCCGAGATTTCACTTACCGGTCTGACCGCTCCGCAGAAAGGCGAAACGCCCGATACGGAGGTCGCCTCCGCCGAACCGGACGCCTATGTCGTTCAGAGCATGCGCTGGCTCGACGTGGAGGACAACGAGGTGAACGAGTTTGCCGAGGGACAGTATTACACGGCGGAAATCGTGGTTGCCTCCGCAAAAAACAACGGCGTTGATTTCTGTACCTTTGCCGATCCCGCCGCCTTCATCGACGGCGTAGAGGTAACGGGCTGGAGCAACAGCGTTACCACGAATATCGACAATACCGTCACCATCCGTTACGCATTCCACAAACCCGCCTACGCTCCCGCAATCGAGGAATTCATACCGATCCTCTCCGCGGATATTGCCGTTGCCGCTCCGGTAAAGGGCGAAGCTCCTCAGCAGCAGATAGCCGAAACCGATGAATACACCGGCACGGTCTCATGGAGCGGCAGCCCCGCGGCCTTTGAGCCGGGTACCGTATACACCGCTTCCGTAACGCTGACGGCTAAGGCGGGCTACGCATTCTCCGTCTATGCGGCTGCCGAGGTCGCCGAGGCGGATTCGATAATACATAAAGCCGTTTCCCAGGACGGCGGCACACTCAGCTTTGACGCGGTTTTCCCCGCGACGGAAAACGATGCGCCGGCGTTCACCGGCCTTGTTGAGCTGGACGGAGAGTGGATATATGTATCAGAAGGGAATAAGGATGCCTCCTTTACCGGCCTTGTCGAGAACGAGTACGGCTGGTGGTACGTGGTGAACGGAACGCTCAGCTTCGACTATACGGGCCTTGTGAGCAACGAATACGGCTGGTGGTATGTCCGCGACAGCAGGCTTGACTTCGGATATACGGGTCTTGTTGAGAACGAATATGGCTGGTGGTACGTAATTGACGGACGTCTCGGCTTTGATTACACCGGTCTTGTTGAGAACGAATACGGCTGGTGGTATGTCCGCGACAGCAGGCTTGACTTCGGCTATACCGGTCTTGTCGAGAACGAGTACGGCTGGTGGTACGTGATTGACGGACATCTCGGCTTCGACTATACGGGCCTTGTGAACAACGAGTACGGCTGGTGGTATGTCCGCGACAGCAGGCTTGACTTCGGCTATACCGGTCTTGTTGAGAACGAATACGGCTGGTGGTATGTCCGCGACAGCAGACTTGACTTCGGCTATACCGGTTCTGTGACCAATGAGTACGGCAGCTGGAACGTGGTCAACGGACAGGTGGTATTTTAAGGGACAGGTTTCAGGGCGCCCGGAACAGGGCTTGCCCGAGCAGCAAATATGAACGTACCCGCGAAATCCGATCGGATTTCGCGGGTACCGTTTATTATTATCTGCCTTCCCGCCTTCCGCCCGCCTTGTACAGCGCGGGGGAGGCGAAAGGGGAAGGATGAAAAGAGGTCGGGGAAAACCGTCCCTGCCGCCCCGGCTGACTCAGGCGAGCACCTCCGAAGCACGGGAGACGACCGCTTCGGCCTCGGGATCGAGTGCGATGGGCTCCATAAGCTCCTCATTGCATTCAAGCATCATGCCGTACAGCTCCGCAACGCCGGCCGCTGCTTCCTTATCCTCCACATAGCCGGCAAAAAGCTCGATAATTTCGTTCCATATCATGGGATTTGCGCGGTTGAAGCTCACTCCCTTTTTCGCCGCGTACACGGCCCTTTCGTAATCGCCGTCGGCCAGATGGAAGCTGACCAGGTACGCATGGGCGGAGTTGGAGGCGCGGTCGGCGAGCTCGTCGGCGTATTGCAGAGCCCTGGCGCGGTAACGGGAGCCGGCGCCCGGGCTGTTTATAACGTAGCTGAGCTTATAGTCGGCCTTGTCAAAAACGTCGATGCTCACCGCGCTGTCGAGGGCCCCGTAAAAATCCGTGGTCCTGCCGAGAGAGGAGCGGACGGAACGCCCGGCTGCCATGTTCAGGGAAATGAGCACGGCGAACGCAGCGAAAACGGCGAAGAAGCCCCAGCGGCTCTCTTCGGCGGCCGCGGGCCTGCCCCAGCACAGGGAAACGAGGGCCAGCAAAGCCGCGGCAAGGGGGATGTATACCGACGCGGACATGACCACCTCCATCACGCTGTGCAGGCACAGCATGGCGAAGCAGGCGGCCGCCGCGGGATAAAACAGACGGAAGGACGCGCTTTTGCGGCGGTTCTTTATAAGCAGGAGCAGCGTGGATATCAGTATGGCGGCATAGGCGATGATGCCGACCAGGCCGTTGTCCAGCAGGACCTGGATATAGTGGTTATGGACGTATTTCGTCATATAATAAAAGTCCTGATATCCGTAGCAGAGGGACTCAAACGAGCCGAGACCGCTGCCGAGAACGGGACTGCGGCGGAACAGCTTCATGCCGTCGGCGAAGAAGGTGGTGCGCTGTATGGCGTTTTCGTTTGCCAGAAGGCCCTGCATGCGGTTGGCTATGAACGAGGGGAGCAGCTTGTAATCCAGCTTCAGCCTCGTGCCGTCGGAGAGTACGGCTTCGGTGAGCTCCGCGCCGGTCTCGCTGTAAAAATCAAAATACACCACGCGGCTGCCCTCGGGAACGGTGAAGGCACAGCCTGCCGCGTCGCCCCGGTACAGGACGGTGGAGGTATGCATCACCGTCTCGGCGGCGTTCTGACTTTCCACCGTCACGCTGAGCTGACCGCTGTAAGAGCAGGAAAGGGTCATGTCGCCCGCGTCGGGATAGGCCGAGCGGCGCAGCACGCCCCCCGGAGCAAACTGCCGGGCTCCGGAAACGGTGAGCGCTGCCGCGGCGTAAACGGCGATGATCACGGCGACCGCGGCGAGTATGGCGCGGAACAGCCCGCGTTTCTTTTCAAGCCCGTCCCGGACGGCGGGGAAGAGATACAGCTCGATCGCGGCGCAGGCGGCGGCGCACAGCAGCAGCGAGAGCAGAGGGATCGCGGAGGGCGCGCCTCCGGTCTCGTAAAAGCGGAAGGAAACGAACACCGCGGCCAGCGCGCAAACGGCGATATAAAGCATCCTGACGAATACGGATATGCGCTTTTCACCGGCGGCGATGAGATAGATAATCACGGATACGGCGAAAAAGCCCGTGGCGCCCATACTGAAGGCCATTACGAAGGTATAGGAGCAGATCGCCGCGCACACGGAGGCAAATACGCGCCTGCCGCGGCTGTCGGCGCTTTCGAGCAGATAAAGGGAAAAGAATATCCCGAACGAAAGCACGCCGGCAAGTATGTTGCCGTTTCCGAACGCGCCGGTGAGCCTCGTGCCGCTCTCGAAGGCGGCCTGGCCGACGTCAAAGCCCGGAATGAGGGACACGAGGGGGGCGGTGAGCTTCAGCGTGGCAAGGTCGACGCTCAAAAGCGCGTAAAAGGAGCAGGCCGTGACGGCGGCGGCCGCGGCGCGCCGGACCGCGGCCTCGCTGCGGTCGGAGAACGCGAGCACGGCGACGTAGAAAAACGCGCCTATCAGCAGCTTGCCGAATTCGTTGAGATAGAGCTTGCCCGCGGCGGCCCAGATGAGGGACAGCGCCACGACGACGAAGTAGGCGGCGGCAAAAACGGACTGCAGAGTAAGGTTTTCGCGCAGCCTCCGCCGTCTCAGCAGCAGCACCGCCGCTCCGCCCAGGCAGAACAGCACGCAGATGAGCTTGTATGAGCCGCTCAGCACGAACATGCTGAGGTACGCGTAGATCACCGCGAAAACGCATACGGGAAGCTCGCGGAGACCGGTTTTTGCGGAAGTTTTCATTTCGTGTATTTCTCTCCGTGATTGATGAATTTTCCGAGGGTGAGAAGAAGTATTTTTACGTCCATGAGAACGGACCAGTTTTCAATATAATATATATCGCAGCGGATGCGGTCTTCTATGGAGGTGTCGCCCCGAAAGCCGTTCACCTGCGCCCAGCCCGTTATGCCCGGGCGGACCTGATGCTTGACCATGTAAAGAGGCACGCTTTCCTTGAATATGTCCACGTATTTCTGCAGCTCCGGTCTCGGCCCGACCAGGCTCATGTCGCCCTTCAGCACGTTGACCAGCTGGGGCAGCTCGTCTATGGCGTACCTGCGCAGGAAGGTGCCGAAGCGCGTCTGCCTCGACGCCTCGTAGCCGGACCAGCGGCTGCTCTCCTCGGCGGCGGGGCGCATGGAGCGGAACTTATACATCGTGAAGGTGCGCCTGTTCAGCCCGACCCGCTGCTGAAAGAAGATGATCGGCCTGCCGAGGGTAATAAGCGTGCCGAGGGCGGCAAAGGCCGTAAGAGGGAGAGTGAGTATCAGCAGGAGGGCGGAGCAGATCACGTCCCCCAGGCGCTTTACGGCGGAATTGATGATGTTGTCGAGAGGTATGCGGCGCACGTTCAGCAGCGGCACGCCGCCTATTTCGTCGATAGAGGGCCGGGAGAGCATGTAGTCGGCGTAAAAGGGGATGAGGGAAAGCTTCACGCCGTTTTTCTCGCACAGCTCGATAACGGCCGTTATCCGCTCCGTTTCCTCCGGCGCGAGGGCGGCGACGGCCTCGTCCGCGCGCGTATCCGACAGGATGCCGTCAAGCTTATCGAAGCCGCCGAGGTAGCTTACGCCGTCGGAAAGGGGACGGGAGCCCACGCTGCCCAGGACGGAAAAGCCCGTCCAGCGGTTGTTTTCGACGGCGTGAACGTATTTCAGCCCGTTTTCCCCCGAGCCTATGACCACCACGTTTTTGAGCCCGCGGCCCTTTGCGCGCGCGCCGTGCAGATATGCCAGCACCGCCCGGCGCTTCGCCATGGACAGCAGGAAAGAAAGAACGAAGAAAAATACCAGCGTCCAGCGGGATACGTCCACGCTGCGCACGGTGAAAAAGACCGCGCCGAGGACGAGAGCGCATATCAGGCAGGCCGCGGCGAGCCGCTCGGCAACGCGGATGAAGTCGATGGAGCGCTGCGACTCGTACAGCCCCTCGGCGGCGCAGATGATGAGAAACAGCGGAGATATGAGCAGGGCGGAATTGAAATAGAACGAAACGGGCATGCTCTCCTCGCCGTGGAACAGGACAAAACGCAGAAAATACGACAGCATCATCGCCGCGACGACGATAACGGCGTCGGCGATGACGTTGAGCGTTTTCAGTATGCTTTGATTTTCACGTATCAAGCCCGTATACCCCCAGATGGTCGCTGTAAATATTTTAATATATTTCCCGAAAAAGTAAACCTTTTTTTGGACCGGGGCGTTTTATTTGCCGTTGAAAAATAAGAATAATATGATAAAATCGGCGATAAGGGGGGAACGCCATGGAAAACGAAGCGAAAAAGATCCTTTACGCCGCGTCCACGGCGAGCCATCTCGAAAACTTCCACGCGCCGTACATAAGCCTGCTTGCCCGGGCAGGGTGCCGGGTGACCGTCTGCTGCCGGGGGATACCGGAGACGGAGGGCGCGGCGGAGCATATTGAGCTGCCTTTCGAGAAAAAGCTCGTCTCTCCGCGCAATTTCATCCTCGCGGCAAAGCTCGCGCGCAGGCTGCGCGAGGACCGCTGCGATCTCATCAGCGTACATACCTCGCTTGCCGCCTTCTTCGTGCGCATCGCGCTGATGCTCGCCGGAAAAGGGAATACGCGCGTGATAAACACCGTGCACGGCTATCTTTTCGACGAAAACACGCCCGCGCTCAGGCGCAGAATGATGCTCGCGGCGGAAAAGCTCACCGCGCCGGTCACCGACAGAGTGATCGCGATGAACGCCGCGGACTATGAGCTCGCCCGCAGGGAAAGGCTCGGCGGAAGGATATCCTTCACCGACGGGATGGGCGTGGACTTCGGAAAATTCGACGGAGCGGACAGAGCCCGGGCGAGGCGGGAGCTCGGCTTTTCGGACGGTCAGTTCGTCATTCTCTGCGCGGCGGAGTTTTCCCGAAGGAAAAACCAGAGCATGCTGATAAAAGCCGCAGCGGAGCTGCCCGAGGGGGCCGTGATAGCCTTCGCCGGAGCGGGGGACGAGCTGGAACGCTGCCGAGAGCTTGCCCGGTCCGTGCCGGGGCGCGTAAGATTTCTGGGCTACGTGAGGGATATGCGCTCGGCCTGGGCCGCCGCGGACGCCTGCGTATCCGCCAGCCGCAGCGAGGGCCTGCCGTACAACGTGATGGAGGCGATGTACTTCGCTCTTCCCTGCGTCGTGTCCGACGTTAAGGGGAACAACGATCTCATAAGGGACGGAGAGAACGGATATCTCTATCCCTTCGGCGACGCCTCCGCCTGCGCCGAAAAGCTGCGCATGCTCATGGAGGACGCGGAAAAGCGCCGCGCCATGGGCGCGAAGGCAAGGGATGACTGCCGCAGATACGCTCTTGAAAACGTCATGCCGAAAATGGCGGAAATACTCGGAGAGGAGCTCGGGATCGAGCTTGCCGAGCGTCAGCCCTGACGGCGGATACCGAGCCTTTGCCCGTCCAGCGCGGCGGAAACGAGCCTGTCGCCCTCATAGGCGAGCTTAAGCGAAAAAAACGGATGCTCCGAGGCGATGAGATCGAGAAAGATCCTGTCGCCCTCCCACAGAGGCAGGCTGAAAAGCCTGCTTTTTTCTATCCATTCAAGCTCGCCCTCGTCGCAGGGAGAGGTCTCGCCGCTTTCGCAGGCGGCGGTGAAAAGATGCATGTACTCGGTCTCCCAGCGGTCGGACACGAAGGTGACTATGCCGCGCAGCCGCAGTCCGGTCACGCTCAGACCGGTTTCCTCTTTGATCTCGCGCAGCACGCATTCCTCGGGGCTCTCGCCCTCCTCGAAGCCGCCGCCTATGCCTATCCACTTGTCGCGGTTCACGTCGTTTTCCTTTTTCACGCGGTGCAGCATCAGATAGCTGCCGCCCCGCTCGATATAGCAGAGAGTGCTGTTTCTCATGGCGGAATTTCCTTATATTTGATAAAAGAATGATATCACGCCTCCGCGGGCATTGCAACAGGAGGCGGGCGGTACGGCGTGCGCCGCAAAAATCTTGACATAAAATGCAATTATTTATATAATATATTTGACCGAGGCCAATGAGGTTTTTTGGGGGTGATGACAGGGCATGAAGGAAAAAAGAGAGCGTCTCACAAAAAGAGAGAGGAAAAGGGAAGAAGAACGGGTCATCTGGCAGTGGGACGGCGGGGAGAGCGCCGAAGAAGAACTGCCCGACAGGGAAAAGGAAAAAATGCTGTCGGATGAAGAATACTTTACCGAAGAGCGTATCCGCATGGGCAAGATCAAGGGCATTATAGCCCTTGTCGTTTTCGCCGCCGTGATCGTCGTGTGGTTTTTTATCAGGCTGAAATGGGTCCGTCCGGGATTTTGAAAAAAACAGATTGACAAGACGGATACAACTGTTATAATACGAATATCAAAAATATTGTCAGAGTAGGCAGTGCGCATCAAGTGCCGCAGGGATGGGAAGTCGCCCTCGGACGAAAAACCGGAAGGTTTGTGTTGGACTGCCGCGTCCGCTGACGCATAATGCGGGATACGGCCGCGCTTTGCGGCTTTTGATCTTCCTTTTGTGTCGGCAAAAGGAAGATCATTTTTTCGGCCGGACGGCTTTGCCCGGCTGCAAGGGCCTATGCGGCAACCTGCTTTTTCGAAAGGAAGCGGTGATATGGACTACCGTCAGGCGCTGGATTACATACTCGGCACGCCCAATACCGGAGAGGTAAACGGACGGGACGTGATGAAGGCGCTCATGGCAGAGCTGGGCGATCCGCAGAAGGATACCAAATACGTTCACATCGCGGGCACCAACGGCAAGGGCTCGACCTCTGCGTTCCTGGCCTCGATACTGCGAAAGGCGGGCTACCGTACCGGCCTTTACACCTCGCCGTTCATCCAGCGCTTCAACGAGCGCATACAGGTGGACGGGGTGCAGATACCGGACGAGGCTCTCGCGGAGATAACCACCCGCGTAGCCGCGGCGGCCGACGCCATACAGGCCAAGGGCTTCCGCAGACCGACGATATTCGAACTGATAACCGCGCTGGGCTTCTGCTGGTTCAGCCGCTGCCGCTGCGATATAGTCGTGCTGGAGGTGGGCCTGGGCGGGAGGCTGGACGCCACGAACGTGATAGACTCGGCCGAAGCCTACGTGATGGTGAACATCGGCTACGACCATATGGAAATGCTCGGAGACACCCTGCCGAAGATCGCCGCGGAGAAAGCGGGGATTATAAAGGACGGGGGCAGGACGGTGGTATACGGCCAGAGCGAAGAGGTCGAGGAAGTGTTCAGACAGGCCTGCCGGGAGCACGGCAGCGAATTCATCCGCTCGGACAACGCCTCCGCGAAGGTGCGCGAAAGGAGCCTGAAGGGGACCTGCTTCGATTTCGACGGATTTGAAAAGCTCAGGATATCCCTGCTGGGACGCTATCAGGTATGCAACGCCTGCACCGCGGTCACGACGGTGCGCGCTCTGAGGGCAGGAGGCTGGAAGATAAGCGCAAAGGCCCTGAGAGACGGGCTGAAAAGCGCGAAATGGCCCGGCAGGATGGAGCTTATGAAGCAAAAGCCCGTGATAATAGTGGACGGCGCCCACAATCCCCAGGGCGTAGAGGCGCTGATGGAGGGCATGGAAGAGCTCTTCCCGGGCAAAAAGCTCAATATCGTGATAGGCGTGCTCGCCGACAAGGACTATATCTCCGGCATAAACGCCGCCATGGGGCACGCAAAGAAATTCTTTACCGTCACGCCGGACAGCTACCGGGCGCTTTCGGCCGAACGGCTCGCGGAGGAAATAAGCAGCCGCCGGAGCGTGCCCGCCGAGGCGTTCGAGGGCATACCGCAGGCGATAGAGGCCGCCGAAAGGCAGTCGGACGCGGACGACGTTATCTGCATATTCGGCTCGCTTTATCAGGTCGGAGAGATACGAAGCTATTTTGGGAGGAACGAATTTTGAACAAGAAGACAAACGTGTCGGAATGGGCGACGACCCTGAAAAAACCCAAGACCCTGGCCGTGTGCGCGATGCTCGCCGCGCTCAGCGTGATCCTTGCGCGCTTCATAATCCCCATGCCCAACGCTTTCACGCGCTTTTCCATCGAGGCCGTGCCCATAGTCATCGCCGGAGTGCTTTTCGGGCCTCTCGCCGGAGGGATAGTGGGCTTCATCGCGGACCTGGTGGGCTGCCTGTTCTCGGGCTACGGCTACAATCCTCTGTTCTGCGTCCCGCCCATCCTGTACGGCGTGCTGCCGGGGCTGCTCAGCTTCGTTATGGCCAAAAAGACGGATATCCTGCGCGTCGCCGTCGTTTTCCTGCCGCCGGTGGTGATAGGCTCGATACTGTATCAGAGCTGGTCTCTGGCGACGGTCTACAACAGCAAGGGCAGCTTCGCGGCCAGCTTCTCCTATTTCCTTACCACCCGGAGCATACAGTTTGCCGTGACCTTCGTCATCGACGTGCTGCTGACCTGGCTGCTGTTCCGCTCAAGGCTGTTTGACCGCGCCGGACTGTGGAAAACGCCGAAGGAGGAAGAACGGAATGGATCAAAGCCCGCCTGAATATCTCCAGCAGGAAAGATTTCAGCAGGTCAAGCCCGGTCTTGACAGGACGCGGGAGCTGCTCGCGCGGCTGGGCGATCCTCAGAAAAAGGTGAAGCTCGTGCACGTGGCGGGCACCAACGGCAAGGGCTCGGTATGCGCCTGCATCGCCTCGGTGCTCAGACACGCGGGATATACCGTGGGCATGTATACCTCTCCGAGCGTAGTGTGCTATAACGAACGGTATCAGATAAACGGGGAGTATATAAGCGACGAAGAACTCGCCCGCGGGCTGGAGAAGCTCGCGCCCTTTATCGACGCCATGGAGGACACGCCCACGCAGTTCGAGATCGAGACCGCGCTGGCGCTGGACCTGTTCGCGGAAAACGGCTGCGATATCGCGGTGATCGAAGTGGGCATGGGCGGCCGGTGGGACGCCACCAACGTAATAGACAGCCCCGAGGCCGCCGTGATATGCGCCATAGGCCTTGACCACTGCGGCATGCTCGGCGGCACCGAGGCCGAGATCGCGCGGGTGAAGGCAGGCATAATAAAGCCCGGCTGCGACGCGGTCCTTTACCCGAGCGGGGAGGAGCCGGACGCGGAGGTGGAGAAAGAATGCGCCGGGACCGGCGCGAGACTGCACCGCTGCGATTTCGGCGAATTGAAGATACTTTCCTCCGGCGTGGACGGCAGCCGCTTCGATTTCGGAGAGCTTCACGATATATATTTGCCCCTGCCGGGGAAATATCAGCCGAAAAACGCCGCACTGGCGATAACCGCGCTTCGCGCCCTGCGCTCGAGGGGCTGGGAGATAAGCGATGAGGACGTCGTGGGCGGCCTCGCCGAAACGGTATGGCCGGGAAGGATGGAGCTGCTGAGCGAAAGCCCCGTATTCATCCTCGACGGCTCCCACAATCCTCACGGCATGCGGGCGACGGCCGAGAGCCTTGAGGAGTATTTCAAGGGCAGGAAGCTCATTTTCGTGGTGAGCATGATGGCGGACAAGGACGTGGCGGGGACGCTGAGCCGCCTCGTGCCCATGGCCGAGCTTTTCGTGGCCGTGGAGGCGCCCAACAGCCGCGCCATGAAGCCCGGGGAGCTGGCAAAGCTGCTCAGAGGCATGGGCGCGAAGGCCGCCGCCTTCGACAGGATAGACACCGGCGTCCGATACGCGCTCGAGCGCGCCGGGAAGGACGGCGTGATCGCCGCGCTGGGAACGCTGTATTTCTCCGCGGAGGTGCGCCGCGCGGTGAAAGAGGCAATATAAAGCGATAATCGAAAAAAAGTGTTGACACGGCGGAGAAATGCGGGTATAATCTCCGGGAAAAGAAAGAAGACGGCTTTGCCGCCTCACCCGGCCATCGTGATGCGCCGCGGTCAACAGGGATGATCGGACTTCTCAAAGGGAGTCGTTATGCTGTTGCGCGGGCCGGATGGCCCGCGCAAAATTTTTGGAGGTGTTTCGGTATCAGCAGCACTGCGCATCAAATCAATGATGAGATCACGGATAAGGAAGTTCGGCTGATAGGCGACGACGGCGCTCAGCTCGGCATCATGAGCGCGGCGGCGGCCCTGGAGATAGCGACCGAGCGGGATCTCGACCTGGTGAAGATATCCCCGAATTCCGTGCCTCCCGTATGCAAGATCATGGATTACGGGAAATATCGCTTTGAGCAGTCCAAACGAGATAAAGAAACAAAGAAAAATCAGAAAGTGATCGAGGTAAAGGAGATCCGCATGTCACCCGGCATCGGTCTGAACGACTTCAACACAAAGCTGAAGAACGGACAGAAGTTTCTGGCCGACGGCGACAGGCTGAAGGTGACCGTGCGTTTCCGCGGCCGCGAGATGACGCATACCGAGATCGGAGAGGAACTGCTGAATAAATTTGCGGAGCAGTGCGCCGAGATCGCAGTTGTCAATAAAGCACCCAAGCTTGACGGGCGCAACATGACGATGTTCATGTCGCCCAAAAACGTCAAGTGAAGTTGTATATATGTTACGGAAGGAGAACCCAAAATGCCTAAACTCAAAACACACAGCGGGGCGAAGAAAAGATTTAATCTTACCAAGAACGGTAAGGTAAAGCGCGCTCACGCCTTCAAGAGCCACATCCTGACCAAAAAGAACACCAAACGCAAGAGAGGTCTCCGTCAGGGCGCTTATGCCGACGCGACCAACGCACCGGCGATCAAGCGCATGATCCCCTACAAATAAGAAAATTACTGCTGAATATAGGAGGCATTCGAAATGGCAAGAGTCAAAGGCGCAATGATGACGCGCAAAAGAAGAAAGAAAATACTCGGATTTGCCAAGGGCTACTGGGGCTCCAAATCCACTCATTTTAAAATGGCCAACCAGGCCGTCATGAAATCCCTCACCTACGCGTATATAGGCAGAAAGAACAAGAAAAGGGATTTCCGCAAGCTGTGGATCACCCGCATCAGCGCGGCCTGCAAGCTCAACGGAATGAATTATTCCACCTTTATGCACGGCCTCAAGCTCGCCGGGATAGAGATCAACCGCAAGATGCTTTCCGAGATGGCCATACACGACCCCGCGGCCTTCACCGCGCTTACCGAAAAGTCCAAAGCCGCGCTCGGCTGAGCCGGCATTGAATAACGAACGGCACGACCGCCGCAAGCAACGAACGCTTGCGGCGGTTTCTGTCAAGTTTTTCTCGCCTTTGCCGCGCAAAGTACTACACAGAACGGTGATTTTGTGATACAATACCATAATTAAAAGGAATGCCGTCGGACGTACCGGGATTTGAGGAAGCGGAATGAAAAAAGCACTGAAAAAAGCGGCTGCCGCCGCGCTCATCGCGATAACGGCGCTTTGCTCGGGATGCGCGGTCGAGAGCGTGGACGAGCTGATGAGCCTTCCGCAGCTGTCGGAGGAGTACATCGAGCTTCAGACGGTCATCGACGGCGTTCTGAAAAGCGGCGCGGTATACGCCGCGCCCACCTCCGGCGCGTACAGGCAGTCGGTGCAGCTTTACGATATCAACGGCGACGGCGTGAACGAGGCGCTGGCGTTTTTCCGCTTTCAGGGAGAGAAGCCGCTGAGGATATATATTTTCAGCCAGAACGAGGAGAGCTACGAGGTCGTCGCGACCGTCGACGGCGACGGAACGAGCATAGGCGGCATCAGCTACGTGGACATGGACGGCGACGGCTGGAGCGAGATCGCCGTGGGCTGGCATATGGGCGCGGATCTGGACATGCTCGGAGTATACAGCCTGAAGGGCTTTAAGGCGTCCGCCATCCTCATGGCCGATTACGACCAGTATACCGCCGCGGACATGAACGGCGACGGCAATGCCGAGCTCATGGTGCTGCGGGAGCGCAGCGGAGAAAAAAGCGGAGATATCGAGCTGTATACCATAAGCCCCGACGGAGAAACGGAAACGGCCTCGGCCCGGCTCAGCGTCGGGATGGAGGCGATATCGCGTCTCGCCGCGGGAACTCTGACGGACGGCAAGACCGCGCTTTTCGTCGACGGCGCGTATCAGAGCAGCGGCCTTATAAGCGACGTTTTCGTTTTCGACGGCTCGGAGCTGAAAAACATAACCGTTTCGCCGGAGACCGGCGACAGCGAAAATACGAAGCGGTCCTACGCGGCCGCGTACTGCCGGGACATAGACTCGGACGGGGTCATGGAGGTCCCGGTCACAAGACAGCTGAAGTCCAAAACGGACACGGCGTACAGAGTGCTTGACTGGTACTGCTGCTCTTCCTCGGGAGAGACCGAACTGAAGCTGACGACCTACCACAATTACACCGACAGCTGGTATCTCGTGCTGCCGGAGCAGTGGCGGGACAACGTGACCATACGCCGCGAGGACAGCAGCACGGGAGAAAGAGGCGTGATCTTCTCCCGCTGGAACGGCGACGAGGAGCCCGTAACGGATTTCCTCGCCATCTACGCCATAACGGGGGAGAACCGCGACGATATGGCGGCGAAGGACGGCAGAGAGGTGCTGTACCGCAGCAGCGATACGATCTACGCGGCGCGGCTGCTCTGCGAGGAGGGTGAAGTGGACTTCGCCCCGGACTACGCGTATCTGAAAAGCGCGTTCGCGCGCATATACGCAGAATGGATCACGGGCGTGAACTGAGCTGACGGAGGGAAGCATGAAAAAAATACTTATCTTGGAAGACGAGGCCAGCATACGCAGCTTTATCGTGCTCAATCTCCGCCGTTCCGGCTATGAGCCCATAGAAGCGGAAACGGGAGCCGAGGCGCTTGAGCGGATCCGGCAAAATCCCGATATCAGCCTGGCGGTGCTGGACGTCATGCTGCCGGACATCGACGGCTTCGAGGTATGCCGCAGGATAAGGGCGACCGACTCGAAAATGGGGATAATCATGCTGACGGCGAGGGCGCAGGAGATAGACAAGGTCACCGGCCTGATGACCGGCGCGGACGATTACATCACCAAGCCGCTTACCTCCATCGCGGAGTTCACCGCCCGCATCGACGCGCTTTACAGGCGCGTCGGCGGAGAAGAGGGAGACGACGGGAGCGAGACGGTAAGGGGCATATTCCGCCTGAACACCCGCAGCAGGACCCTGGAGAAAAACGGTCAGCGCATACGCCTGACGCAGGTGGAGTACGCGATAGTGAAGCTGTTCATGGACAATCCCGGCAAGGCGATGTCGAGAGAAGAGATACTTGCCGCCGTATGGGGCGACGAATACCTCGGCGAGACCGGCGAGACCAAGGTCGTTGACGTGAACATACGCAGACTGAGGATCAAAATAGAGGACGATCCCACAAATCCCGAGTATATCACCACGGTATGGGGCCACGGCTACAAGTGGGGCTTCTGAGGGGAATATGAAACTGCGCGGCATCAAACAAAGATGGATGTTCAACTGCATGCTCGTGACGGTGCTTGCCGTGTTGGCGGGCGTGATGGCGTTTTCGGTATCCAGAGCCAATTACTATTACAGCGGGATACGCTCGGGCATGGAGTCCAAGGCCAGAACGGCGGCGGATTTCTTCGCAAACTACGTGACGAGGACTTACGCCGAGTATTACCAGAGCGCGTACAGGTATACCGAGCTTTTTGACGGACGCGACCGCATGGAGCTGCAGTTCATCAATACTCAGGGGCGAATAGTCGTATCTACCTACGGCCTTACGGCGGGTACGTCTCCGGGTACCGACGACATTTCCGGCGCGATAGAAACGAAAAGCCTGAAAAGCTGGACCGGCAGAAATCCCGCCACGGGAGAAAGGATAACGGCGGTATCCTCGCCGGTGCTGTATTCCAACGGCCAGGTCGCGGGAGTCATGCGGTACGTTACCAGCCTTAGGCTGGCCGACAGACAGCTGCTGCTGAACGTGCTGCTCGCGCTGGGAGTGGGCGCGGGCGTGGTGCTGCTGGTGTTCCTGCTGAGCACCATCTTCATACGCTCGATAGTCACCCCCGTGCAGGAGGTCACCGTGATGACCCGGCGCATAGCGGACGGAGGCTACGGCAGCCAGATAGAAAACAAGTACAGAGACGAGATAGGCGAGATGGTCGACTCCATCAACGAGATGTCGATACAGATAAGCCAGTCGGAAAAAATGAAGGCGGAGTTCATATCCTCCGTTTCCCACGAGCTGCGCACGCCGCTGACCGCCATTGCCGGCTGGAGCGAAACGCTGAGCTACGACGACGGCATGTCGGAGGAGTCGAAAAAGGGCCTGGAAAACATAATAGAGGAAGCAAAAAGACTCACCAACATGGTCGAGGAGCTGCTCGACTTTACCCGCATCGAGGACGGACGCTTTACCGTGAGCATTGAAAAGCTCGACATAGAGGCAGAGCTTGAGGACGCGATCTTCGCTTACAGAGAGCTTTTCAAGCAGAAGGGGATCACGCTGGAGCACATACCCTCCGAGGAGCCCCTGCCGATCATCCCGGGAGATCCCGAGAGGCTCAAGCAGGTCTTCCTCAACGTGCTGGACAACGCCGCCAAGCACGGCGGCTCAGGCAAGAGGATAACCGTGATGATAGACCTTTCCCGCGATCATGAGGGCGGCGGAAAGGACTACGTGAGGATAAGAGTGCGCGATTACGGCCCGGGCATACCGCCGGACGAGCTTCCGCACGTCAAATACAAATTCTACAAGGGCAGCTCCAAAGCGAGAGGCAGCGGCATCGGCCTTGCGGTATGCGAGGAGATAGTAAGGCTGCACTCCGGAGTGCTCAATATCGAAAACGCCGAGGGCGGCGGAACGGTGGTCACCATACTGCTGCCCGTTTCCAATAATCCGTAAAGAGGTGAAGCGCATGGATAAAAAAGAAGGCGCCGCCTGCTTCCGCACCACCATAGGCGGGCAGGCGCTGATAGAGGGCATAATGATGCGCGGCCCGAAAAAACAGGCGATAGTCGTGCGCAGTCCCAAGGGACTGGTCGTAAAGGAAGAGGAAATAAAGCTGATAAAGGACCGCTACCCGATCCTCGGCCTGCCGCTGATCAGAGGGGTGGTGTCGTTTTTCGCCTCGCTGATATCGGGCATGAAGGCCCTGATGTTTTCCGCGGAGTGCATGCCCGAGGAGGAGCAGCAGGCCCAGGAAAGCAAGCTGGACAAATGGATAAACGAGCATTTCGACGCCGAGAGATCGTCCAAAATAATAATGTCCGTATCCATGGTCATAGGCATAGCCCTGGCGGTCGCTTTGTTTTTCGTGCTTCCGTACTTCATCACCGGGCTGCTGTCCGGGGGGATCAGGTCGAACATAATCAAGAACCTGTTCGACGGAGTGATCAGGATATGCATTTTCCTGTTCTATATGTGGGCGGTGACCCGCATGAAGGAGATACACAGAGTGTTCGAGTATCACGGGGCGGAGCACAAGTCGATATTCTGCTACGAAAAGGGACTTGAGCTCACCGTTGAAAACGTCCGCCCGCAGCCGAGGCAGCATCCGCGCTGCGGAACGAGCTTCCTCTTCGTGGTGATGATCGTGAGCATGCTGGTATTTTCGGTGGTCAGCTGGAAAAACCGACTGGTGGGCATGTTCATAAGGCTGCTGCTGCTGCCGGTGGTGGTGGCGATAAGCTATGAGATAAACCGCTGGTGCGGCAGACACGACAATATACTTTCCACCGTGCTCGCCGCTCCCGGCAAGGCGCTTCAGAGGCTGACGGTATATGAGCCGGACGACGGCATGATAGAGGTCGCCATCGAGGCGCTCAAGCTTGTGATACCGGAGGAAAAGGGCTCGGACGAGTGGTGAGCCGATGAGGACCTACAACGATATTTACATCGACGCCTCGAAACGGCTGAAAAAAGCCGGCATAGAGGCGGCTTCGCTCGAGGCGCGGCTGCTGCTCGCCTACGCGGCGGACAAAACGCCGGAGGAGCTGCTGAGGGACATCCGGATGTATCCCGGGGACGAGACGGAGCAGAGGGCGGAGCTGTTTTTCAGCCGCCGCCTTTCCGGAGAGCCCGCGGCCTACATCCTCGGAGAATGGGAATTCTGCGGGCTCAGCTTTGAGGTGAACCCCAACGTGCTCATTCCGAGGATGGATACCGAGCTGCTGCCAGAGCTGCTGCTGGAGCATCTGGCGGAGCGGGAGAAGCCGAGGATACTCGATCTGTGCGCGGGAAGCGGCTGCATAGGCCTGACCGCCGCGGCGCGGAGAGCGGACCTGACCGCAGTGCTCGCGGACATAGACGAGAGGGCGCTGATCGTTTGCCGCCGCAACGCCCGGCGGCACAGACTGACTTCGCGCTCTTACTGCGTGAAAGCGGACGCCCTGGCCAGGCCCTCCGAGAAGCTCGGGAGCTTCGACGCGATAGTATGCAATCCTCCGTATATCGCCTCCGGGGAGATAGACGGGCTTGACCCGTCCGTAAAGGACTATGAGCCGAGATCGGCGCTGGACGGAGGCGAAGACGGGCTTGATTTTTACAGGAGCGTCTGCGCGTTTTGGATCGGGCTGCTCAGAAGCGGGGGGATACTCGCGTTCGAATGCGGCGAGGGACAGAGCGGCAGAGTTAAGGACATCGCCCTCAGCGCGGGGCTGACGTATTTACGGAGCGCAAACGATACGCTCGGCGTCGAACGGGCTGTCGTTTTTCGGAAATAATGCGGGGAGGATAAGGATTTGGCTACGAAAAAACAGCATGTTGTAGAGAGCGCGGCGCCCGCCGCCGACAAGAAGAAGGCTCTGGAGACCACACTTGCGCAGATAGAGCGCAATTTCGGACCGGGCTCGATAATGCGTCTGGGAGAATCCGCCGGGATGAACGTCGAGGCGATCTCGACCGGCTCGCTTACCCTGGACATGGCGCTAGGCATCGGCGGAGTGCCCAAGGGCAGGATTATAGAGATATACGGACCGGAGTCCTCCGGCAAGACCACTCTTGCCCTGCATATACTCGCTTCCGCTCAGAAGGCGGGAGGCGAAGCGGCGTTCATCGACGCCGAGCACGCCCTCGATCCGTCCTACGCCCGCGCCCTCGGCGTGGACATAGACCGGCTGCTCATTTCTCAGCCCGATACGGGCGAGCAGGCTCTGGAGATAACCGAGGCGCTCGTGCGCTCCGGCGCGGTGGACGCCATCATAATCGACTCCGTCGCGGCGCTCGTGCCCAGAGCGGAGATCGAGGCGGAAATGGGGGACTCCGTGGTCGGCCTGCACGCGAGACTCATGTCCCAGGCCCTGAGAAAGCTTGCCGGCTCGATATCCAAGACGAACTGCGTGGTGGTGTTCATCAACCAGCTGCGCGAGAAGATAGGCGTGGTGTACGGCAACCCCGAGACCACCACCGGCGGCAGAGCCCTGAAATTCTATTCAAGCGTGAGGCTGGAGGTGCGCCGCACCGAAACGATAGCGAACGGCCACGAGAAGATAGGCAGCCGCACCAAGGTCAAGGTCACCAAGAACAAGGTCGCGCCGCCCTTCAAGGAAGCGGAATTCGATATCATTTACGGCGAGGGCATATCCCGCCTGGGCGAGATAACGGACATAGGCGTGAACATGAACATCATAGAAAAGAGCGGTTCATGGTTCACCGTGAACGGACAGCGCATACAGGGCAAGGACGGCGTCAAGGCCTTCCTGAAGGACAACCCCGACGTCGCCGAGGAGATAGAGAAGAAGATAATAGCCGATTTCGACGCCGCCGCGGCCGCCCGCAAGGCTCCGCCCGCGGCCGTCGCCGCAGGCGCCGCGGTGAGAGTGGACGCGGACGACTTCGAAGACTGATGCGCCTTGAAAAGATCGTTCCCTCCGCCCGGGACAGCGACAGACTCACGCTCCTGTTCGACGACGGCAGCTCCCTGCGCTGCGGCGCCGGAGAGCTGCTCGAATTCGGACTCAGCCGCGGCACGGAGCTGGATGAGGAAAAATTCGGACGGCTGAAGGACGCCTGCGAGTACTACCGCGTGCGCATGAAGGCGGCCGAGCTGACGGCGATGAAGGCCATGTCGGCCGGCGAGCTCAAAAGGAAGCTGCGGGAGAAGGGCGCCTCGGAGGAAAACGCCGGACGGGCGAGCGAACGGCTGCGGGAGCTCGGGGCGATCGACGAGGAGGAATACGCCCGCATGATCGTCCGCCGCTGCGCGGCGAAGGGCTACGGAAAGGCAAGGATCACCGCCGAGCTGCGCCGGCACATGCTGCCCGCGGAATACTGGGACGGCGCTCTTGCCGAGCTTCCGGAGAGCGGCGATAAGCTGGACGCATTCATAAGAGAAAGGCTTTCCGGCAAGAAGCCGGACATGCGGGAGAAAAAGCGCGTCAGCGACGCTCTGGCCCGCAGAGGCTACGGCTGGGAAGAGATCAGCTCCGCGATGCGGAGGTACGAGGAAACGGCGGAATATCCGGAGGAAGACCGATGAGATCGCATAAGGTTGCAGTCGTGTCGCTGGGCTGCGCGAAAAACCAGGTGAACAGCGAGCAGATGCTGTGGAAGCTGGAAAAGGAAGGATACCCCCTCACCGGGGACGCGGCGGAGGCGGACACGATAATAATAAACACCTGCGCTTTCATAGACAGCGCGAAAGAGGAAGCGATAGACGCCATACTCGAGTATTCATCCCTCGGCGGCAAGCAGATAATAGTCGCCGGCTGCCTTGCGCAGAGGTACAGGGAGGAAATACTCAGCGAGCTGCCGGAGGTGGACAACCTCGTGGGCTGCGGAAGCTACGACGAGATATGCCGCGCCATTGAAATGGCGGACGAGGGGAACAGAGAGGGCGTCTTCGGCGACATAGACGCTCCGGTGAGCGAGAGCGGGCGCATAACCGACTGCAGCCGGGGCTGGGCGTATATCAAGATAGCCGAGGGCTGCAGCAACCGATGCGCCTACTGCATCATCCCCAGGCTCCGGGGCAGATACCGCAGCAGGCCGATGGAAAACATACTGCGCGAGGCTCGCGATCTTGCCGACCGGGGCGCGAAGGAGCTTATCGTCGTCGCCCAGGATATCACGAGATACGGCACGGATCTGTACGGAAGACCCTCTCTCGCCAAGCTTATAAAAGAGCTCGCAAGGACGGAAAAGATCGAATGGATACGGCTGCATTATCTGTATCCGGACATGATAGACGACGAGCTTATACGCACCGTAGCGGAAGAGCCCAAGGTAGTGAAATATCTCGATATACCCATACAGCATATAAACGACGGGATACTGCGCGCCATGAACCGCCGCGGCAGCGGAGAGGAGATCGAAAGGCTCATAGAGAAGCTCAGACGCGAGATACCCGGCGTGGTGATACGCACCAGCCTCATAACCGGACTTCCCGGGGAGGGAGAAAAGGAGTTTGAGGAGCTGTGCGATTTCCTGAAAAGGACCGGGCTGGAAAGAGCCGGAGTGTTCGCGTTTTCGCCGCAGGAGGGCACGCCGGCCTTCGATATGGACCGCCCGGACGCCGAGACGGCGCAGCGCAGGGCCGAGCTGCTTGCGGACATACAGTCGCGTATAATGGACCGCTTCAACGAAAGCCGCATCGGCTCCGAAACGAGAGTGCTCGCCGAGGAATACGATCCCGAAGCGGACTGCTGGTACGGCAGGAGCTGGGCGGACTCCCCGGACGTGGACGGAAGAGTGAGCTTCTCCGGAGAGGGGATCAGCCCCGGAGAGTTTTACGACGTAAGGATAACCGGTACCGTCGGAGGCGACCTTACGGGCGAACTGATATGACGGCGAGAACATGAAAGGACGTTTTGGCAGATGACCACCGCAAACAAGATAACCATTGTCAGAGTGGCGCTTATCCCCGTATTCATAGCGCTTATGCTGCTCAAATTCAAATACTCGGATTTAGCCGCCCTCGTCGTTTTTGCCGCCGCGTGTCTGAGCGACTTTGCCGACGGATATATAGCAAGGAAATACGATCAGGTCACGACCTTCGGAAAATTCATGGATCCGCTCGCCGACAAGCTGCTGGTGGCCGCCGCGCTGCTTATCTTCGTGGCGCGGGGGCAGATGCCGTCCTGGGCGGCCTTTATCGTGATAGCGAGAGAATTTGCAGTGACCGCGCTGAGACTCGTCGCGGTGGACGGCGGAGTGGTCATCGCCGCGGGCATATCCGGCAAGGTGAAGACCATGGTCTCCATGATATGCATCTGCGTAATGATAACCCCGCTGCACTCGATGACCGTCATACCCGGACTGATGAACTTCGACGGGCTTGCGGTGATACTGATACTGCTGACCACGGTATGGTCCGGCGCGGAATACTTCGTGCGCAACGCGAAGCTTCTCAAACTGAAATAAATAAAAAAACAGGTCGAATAAACAGATCGCCCCGGATAATAATAATGATCCGGGGCGACAGACTGCAGACAAAGCGTGATTTGAGAAAAGACAGCCGTATCAACGCATACAGCCTCGCAGAGTTCACGCCCGCAGGCGTGAATAAACCGGGATATTTTCGCCGGAAACCTTTATTTTCGGCGAAAATACCTCTCACGGAGCGCGCGTACGCGCGCCGCAGGGCGGCGCGCCGGGCGCGAAGCGCAGTGCGGCTCTTATGCCGGTGAAGTCCGAAGGACTTTGCCGGCAAGTTCAGATCGCCCCGGATAATAATAATGATCCGGGGCGATTTTTGTGCGTATGCGGTAAGCTCGCCCGCGGAAAAGGGAGCGGGACATATGTTCAACGTGAAGGTGGCCGAGGGAGAAAACAGAAAGGCCGGGCCGTATATACGCGAATGCCTGAAAAAAGCGGCGCGGGAGGGAAGGATAGACGCGGCGCTCTGCGCGGGCAGCGCCGTGGATCTGCTGATAATCCCGAGGGGCGCAGGAAGCAGCGGAGAAAAGGCGGGATGCATGCTCCTGGCCGGGGGCCAGAGCCGCGAAGGCGGGGAAAAAAGCGTGCGCTGCGGACTGTCGGCCGGCGACGAGCTCACTTTGTCGAGCATAGGGAGGGACAACGCGCTTTTGTCGCTGCAGAAGGATATCACGACCCTGTCGGGGACTCTGCTGGAGCCGCAGGAGATACCCGTGGAGCTGGCAAGACCCGCGGAGCCGGAGGCGGTGCTCGCCGCGGCGGGGGCGATGCTGCTGCTCGGCGCCGATCCGGACGGGCTGAAACTGTCATAGCGCAGCCGGGCCGGGAATACACTCTACAAAGGGGTGATATTGCTTTGGCATGGCAGAACAATACTGCCGAGCTTCGCGGACTGACGGGCGGCGAAGCGCGGCTTTCACATATCAGCAAGGGCGTGAGCTATTACTGCTTTGAGGTGCTTACAAAAAGACTGTCCGGCGCCGTCGACAGGATAAACGTGACGGTACCGGAGCATTTGCTGGAGTCTGTACCCGCGGCGGGAGAGAGAGTATACGTTTTCGGAGAGCTGCGCTCATACAACAACCGCAGCGGAAGCGGCAGCAAGCTGCGGCTGTACGTCCACGGCCAGCAGCTCGAAAGCTGCGGAGAGGAAGAGGAGGATCTCAACCGCGTCCTGCTCACGGGCGCGCTGTGCCGTCCGCCGACCTGGCGGCGTACTCCCATGGGCAGGGAGATATGCGATCTTATGCTGGCGGTGAACAGGCGCTACGGCCGCGCCGATTACATACCCTGCATAGCCTGGGGACGCAACGCGGAGCTTGCCGGAGAGTGGGAGACGGGGAGACGGGTCAGTCTGAGCGGACGCTTTCAGAGCAGAAAGTATATCAAGAGCGAGAACGGCACGGGCATAGAAAAAACGGCGTATGAGGTATCCGTCAGCGATTTTCCCGAGCCTGACGGAGCTCCGTGACCCTTTCGTCGTACATATCGGCCAGCTCCCGCGGAGAAAATACGTGACGCGTGCCGCAGAAGCGGCAGATTATCTCCGCCTCCTCGCCGCTGTCGCGCATGTCCTTAAGCTCGCGTATGCCTAATTTTTTGATGGCCGAGCGGTATTTTTCCCGCGAGCAGCCGCAGCGGTATTCAATATCGTGCTCATCGAGCAGGGAATAGGGCAGACCGGACAGGAGCGACGCGATGATATCCCCGTCGGCCCTGCCGGCGGCGATGAGAGCGGACAGAGAGGGAAGAGAGTCCACGTTGGCCTGGAGGACGGGGATGATATCCTCATCGGCTCCGGGCAGGAGCTGGAGCATGTACCCTCCCGCTCCCATGACGCCTCCGGCTTTGTCCACTCTTACTCCGAGAGCGCAGACCGTGGGGGTCTGTTCGCTGACGGCGTAGTAATTGGTGACGTCCTCCGCGATCTCGCCGCTGACCAGCGCGCAGTGGCCCACGTAGGGCTCGCCGAAGCCGTAGTCGCGCACCACGTACAGCTCGCCGCTTTTGCCCACGACTCCGCCCACGTCGAGCTTGCCGAGAGCGTTCGGAGGGAGCTCCGCCGTGGGCTCGTCGCAGCAGCCGCGCACGTTGCCGCGGCTGTCGGAAACACAGACAAAGCTGCCTGCCGGGCCTCCGCCGCTGATGCGCAGAGTAAGACTGCCCTGCTCGTCCTTGAGAGTGCTGCCCATGACCGCGGCCGCCGTCAGACAGCGGCCGAGGGCGGCGGTGACCGTCTTGGAGGGGCGGTGGATCTCTGCCGCGCGGGCGACGACGCCGGTGGTGTTTGCGAAAATTACTCTCGCGCTGCCGTCGTCGGTAAGCGCGGTGGTGATCTTTCCGGTGTATGACATGATCTTTTCCTCACAAATAATATCAAAAAGGAAGATGACTGTGAAAAACAGAAAAATAAAGGCGTACGCCGTGTTCATCGCGGCGGCTCTTTTGACGGGAGGCATATCCGCGCTCGTTACCCTGCCGGGTATGAAGGAATACATGAGCGAGGCGGTAAAGCCCGCGCTTTCGCCGCCGGGAGCCGTGTTCGGGGCGGTGTGGACGCTGCTGTATACGCTTATGGGCATATCGGCAGCGGAAGTATATCTTTCGGACGCTCCGGACAGATGGCGCGCTCTGACGGTTTACGCGGTGCAGCTGGCGGTGAACTTTATGTGGAGCGTGTTCTTTTTCGGACTCGCCGTTTACGGCTTCGCGCTGATATGGCTGCTGCTTTTACTGGTGCTGACGGCAATAATGACGGCGATGTTTTACGGGATAAAGCGCCGCGCGGGACTGCTGCAGCTGCCGTATATCGCCTGGCTGTGCTTCGCGCTGTATCTGAACTTCGCGGTGTGGATGCTGAACGGATGATCGTGTCCGGCGCAATTTGCCGGGGCAGTTTTTCAACGGCCCCGGTTTTCATGCACAGGCAGCTTCACAGCAGGCCTTCCCTGCGCATCGCGGCGAAAAGCAGCTCCCGGTGAGCGTCCTCAAGGGGCGTAAGGGGCATGCGCAGATAGTTTTTGCACCACCCGAGCTCCGACATGGCCGCCTTGACGGGGATGGGGTTGACCTCGCAGAACAGGGCGCGTATCAGCGGCAGATATCTCAGCTGAAGCGCCGCCGCTCCGGCGGTGTCTCCCTCAAAGTACATGCGGCACAGCTTCGATGTCTCGGCGGGCATGAGATTGGACAGGACGGAAATGACGCCCTTGCCGCCGAGAGAAAGTATGGGTATGATCTGATCGTCGTTGCCGGAGTAGAGATCGAGCTTGCCCTCCACCAGCGCGGCTGTGGAAACGATCTTTGAAATATCGCTGTTGGCTTCCTTGATGCCGGCGATGTTGCCGTGGTCGGCAAGGCGGGCATAGGTCTCCGGCTCGATGTTCACGCCGGTGCGGCTGGGAACATTGTACAGGATAAGGGGCTTTGTGACCGCGTCGGCGATCATGGAATACATCTTTACAAGTCCGTTCTGAGTCGCTTTTATGTAATACGGAGTCACCACGAGCAGGGCGTCGGCGCCCGCCTCGCAGGCATAGCGGCTCAGGCTGATGGCATATTCGGTTTCGTTTGAGCCGGTACCGGCTATCATCGGCACGCGGCCGGCTATGCGCTCTGCGCTGAAGCGCAGCACCTCGCGGTGCTCCTTGTCGCTGAGCGTTTTGCCTTCGCCGGTACTGCCGGCGATGACCAGAGCGTCTATTCCTTTTTCTATCTGCCAGTCTATGAGCTTTCCGAGAGAATCGTAATCCACGCCGGCCTCGGTGGTGGGCGTGATGAGCGCCGTACCGGCGCCGGTGAAAATGGGTTTCCTTTCCATAATGCTTCCTCCTTCAACCACAAAAAACAACACGGTGATCCGGCAGGAGCTTCTTGTCGCCGCCTGATAAGATCGGGCATCCTGCATATCATTATATACCTATGCATGCCGTTTTTCCACTGCTGTGACCGACGTACGGAGAGGAGTCGGCGGAAGCCGGCGGGGAGGGGCAAAGAAGGCTGGAGCGCCAACGCTGTTGTCCGCCTTTTTCGGCTGCTGCGTGAAAGCCGATATGTGACCGCAAAGGATCATTCTTCCGGCGTTTTCAGCATGCGGACGATGTCGGAATAGGCTTTGTTCCCGCCGGAGTCGGTTACGACGCAGCGGAAGCGGTAGACAAGCCTTGCCTCGGTGAGAGTCGTGGTCAGCGTGTCGGTATTATTGCCGGGCAGGCCGGAGTTTTTCCAGGTCTTGCCGCCGTCGCTCGAATACTGCCACTGATATGTGAGCCCGTCGCCGATCGCTTCGAGCGAGAAGGATACGGCGTCGCCGATCTTTCCGGAGAAATCAACGGGCTGTACCGTGATGCCCGCGGTGCCGTTCGGAACGGTATCCGTCACTCCGCAGACCAAACAGGAACGGATATTATAGGCGCCGCTTTCCTCCCATTCGCTCCAGCTGTGACCGAGAGGCTCAATGAGCAGATCGTGGGGGTCATATATCTCCGAGCTGCCCTGACTGTCGGAAAACACGCGGCCGCAGCTTTCGCAGGCGTAGTGCGCAGCAGAGCCGTAGTCGTCGCAGTCGGGCTGTACGGCGGCGACGTGCGTAAGGCTGTGGCCCGGGGCGGGAACCGTTTCGAGCGAGCGGCTGAGCTCCTCACCGCAGATCTCGCAGTAAACCGTTTCCTCGTAGCTTCCCGCGGAGGTGCAGCTTGCGGGGAGCTCGTTTTCACGCAGCGGCTCGGCGGGGGAGTGGCCCAAAGCGGGTATGACGGTATGCTCGGTGGACACGGCAAAGCCGCAGATATTGCAGTAGATCACCATGTCGTAGCCTCCGGCCTCCGTGCAGGTCGGCTCGGTTTCGTTCTCCTTTACGGCCTCCACGCCCTGCGTGTCATGGCCGTGGGCGGGCGTCATGTACATGGCGGGGTCTTCATAGCCGCCGTAAAGTCCGTTTTCGTCGCCGAAATACAATCCGCAGCCCTCACAGTAGTAATGCTCCATGCTTCCGGGCGTCG
>JAEEGK010001675.1_pt1 | contig 55497 bp, 32 predicted proteins | sample 8958771 | NCBI WGS metagenome assembly JAEEGK01 (sample SAMN16246547, study PRJNA631951) | gut metagenome | biome: gut microbiome; feature: rumen; material: SC-attached | host: Bos | place: Iran: Karaj | collected 2018-10 | reverse complement strand
ATTTTGATGATGCTAAAAAATATGCTGAAGATAATGGTTATAAATATTTTGAAACTTCTGCAAAAAGTGGAAAAGGTATTAATGAAAGTATTAAATTTTTAGTTCAAGAAATTATTGATTCTCAAGATAAAATTAATAATAGTGGTAATAATAAAATTAAAAATGAAAATAAAAATCATCAGGACAATATAACTTTAAATAAAAATGATTTGAAAGAGGAAGAAAAAAATAAGAAAAAATGCTGTTCTTAGTCTTATTAAATAAATATTTTAATTATATAAATAAAATATAATAACGAATTGTTTTTTTATTTTTATAATAATAAAAATTTTTAAATAATAAACATAAAATGTTATTCTTTTACATTTTTATTTTTATTGTACCTTTATCTTATCAACAAGAATCAATTTTTCTTGAAGAAAATTTAAATTATAATAAAATAAATATAATGTCTTTAAGAGATATTACATTTTTTGTTGATATTGAGAATTTATATGATAATGATGAAGGAATATTTACATTAAATACATCTTTAAAAATGAATTTTGATTATTATTGTACTTTCAAAAATAATAAAGATATCCCAATTTCAGATAAATGTGAATTTAAATTTTTATCTTCTAATTATGATAATTATTATCATTTTGTATTTAGTAAAAAACCAAATAATAAATATTTCTTTTTAACCATCAAAAATAAAAATACAATATTAAATAGTGATTATTTTGAAATTAATTATAATATACCAATTAATCAAAAAGAAATTAAATCTCTTCAAACAAATAATACTATAATTGAATTAAAATCACATATTCCAATATTTTATAAATTTAATTTAAGAAAAATTAAAAATATAAATAAAGGAATTTCATATATATTTTATTCAAATTCACAATATATGACAATTTATGAAGGTAAAATTCTAGATAATAATAATAATGAAAATTCAAAAAAAAAAAATGAAAAAATAATAATTTATACAATAAATAAAAATGAATATAATGAAAAAATAACAATTAAATTTTTTTCTCCTGAATCAAAAACAATAATATTTGGATTAAGAAATGAAAATTATCAAACAGAAACAATAAATGATTTAAAAAGACCAAAAGATAAAAGTTTATTAATTCAAAAATTAAATCCCATTAATCCATTTTATTTATTTGGATTATATAATTCAAAATCAGTAGATTTAATTTATATAGAACAAATATATGGAGAATTTAATGCATATTATTCAAATGAAATAAGTAATAATAAAATATTTCCAAATGAAAAAAATGGAGATAAATTAAATGGAAAATATATTATGGTTTTTTCTAATTTAGATATAATTAGTGTTTATTGTAATACTATTTGTAGTTTTAATATTCATTTTATTTCAGAAGAAAGTTTAAATTTAAAAGAAATAAATGGAGATTCAAATTATTATTCTATTATATCCAATGATATTAAAAAAGATTATTCTTTTCGAAATTATAAAAATTATGAATGTAATATTAGAACTTCAAATAGAAAAAATACTCTTATTGAATTTGATAATGGAACAAAAAAAATATTAGATTATAAAAATTATGTTATATCTTTTATTCCCCCAACTCCAAATTTTAAATGTAAAACTGATGGAGAAGAAGCATTATTAATTTTAACAACAAATAAAAATAATGAATATGAAAGTTTAAAAGAGGGAAATAATCAATTTGAAAATAATAAAAAGTATGTTTATACATTACCTAAATTTAATAATCATAATATTAAAAGTTTTGATTTTGAAATTATAGGAGGAAATGAAAATGATAAATTTCATTTTGGTTATGGTAATAACAATTCATTTTTTAAACCAGATACTCAAATTATTAAAGATAAAAATAATAAAAAAACAATTTCTTTGATTAATCCTTATAGATATACTAATATATTTTTAAAAGATAAAGAAGATTTATTTTTTTATATTTCTTTTTCTTTTGGTTATTCAGGTACTATTAATGTAAAATTAGTAAAAGTTGAGGATAAATTAGAAGAAATTAAACAAAAATCAATAAAGAGATTTTATAAGGCATCAAATTTTACAATTGAACAAAATAAATTATTTAATAATTATTTAGTAATAATAATATCAAAATGTGATAATAAAGAATTGGATATGTATTTAACAGTAAATAATGAAATAATTAAAAGAGAATATTTAAGAAAATATTTTAATTATATTTTATATGAAGATATGTTTATTTCTTATGAAATATCAATTAAACCAAGATATGAAAATGAAAAAATTGAAGGATTTATATTTTATTATACTTATGCTTCATTTTTAGATATTTTAAAATTTTCAGTTTCAGATAATTTTAATTTATTTTATGAATATGATAATAAAAAAGAAGAAACGATATTAAAATGGAATTCTCCAATAAGTTATAAAAATCAAGATCAACCAACAGTACATTATAATATTTATGTTTCTGAAAAAAAAAATGACATGGAAAATTTTAATTTTTGTTCAATTAATGAAAAAAATGCAAAATACACTTTAACAAATACTAATTATACTTCAGAAATGAGTATTAAATTAAATTCAAAAGTTGATAATTATGTTTATATTACTGGAAGAATAGATGAAAAATATTGTAATATTAATCCAGTTTTTACTTATCCAAATATTACTATTTATTCATTTGTTAATGAAAATAGAATAATACAAGAAATTAAAAAAACAAACATTCTAAAAACTTTATTTTGGATTATTTTTGTTATTGTTTTATTAATTGTTGTTTTTTATTTTATTCAAAAATATTCAAAAATGAAATTTAAAAATATTGATATTAATGCTGTTGATAATATGAATAATATTAATTTTACTAATTTATCTAATAATTTAGATGATATTCCTAAATTAGAATAAGTAATGTTTATTTAAATAAAATTTATCAACAATATTCAAATTAAACAAAAGATTTTATATTAATTTTTTTATTTATATCACTTAAAAAATTACTTTCTTTCCCTTTATAACCTAAATTTCTTATTATTTTCATATTTATTATCAATATATGAAGAACTAACTCTAACTAAATTAATTTTTTTTTATTTATTTAATAAATTTGTTTTGAATATTCATCTTAATTTCTTGAAGTCATTTTATAATTTTAATGAAATTTGATTTTTCATTTCTTTACAATTAATTTATCAATAAAAGATTTTATATTTTTCAATAATCCTTTAAAAAAATATTATTCACAAAAAAATATATATTTTATCTTTTAACATATTCAAATCTTTGATTGTTAATTATTTAAATTTAATTATTATGATATTTATTATTTATTTTTAATAACTCAAAGTAAATTTATTTTCATAAAATGATAACACAAACAGATTTTACACTTCCATATATTAATCAATTATATTTACAAGATGAAAAAGAAAAGACTAAAATGAGTTTATATTATAAATTAAAATTACATGAAAAATTTTCAAATGAAAATCACATTATTTCGAATTCTTATATTTTACCTCAAATTGATTCTTCTTTAAATAATCAAACAATTTTTCCTTCAAGAAATAAAGAAAAGTTATTAAAAATTAAAATTAAAGATAATCAAAAATATATCCATTCTTTTCGGCTTAATAGAAAAAATATTAAATTAAATACTTCTAAAATCATTAGTTTTAAAAATATAAAAATTAAATCATCTGAAAATAAAGTTGATTATTCGCTTTTGAACAATTTAAAAGAAAATGATAATATAAATATTTGTTTTTATTTAATTAAATTACATTATTTAATTGAACAAAATTTATATGAAAAAGAATATAAAAGAAATCAAAGGTTAAAAACTTTATTTATAACTTATTTTTATATTTTAAAATTATTTAAAGGAGATTTGTTTTTAATATTTGAATATTCTCTTGGAAATTATTTTGATAAAATTTTAAAAATTCAAATGTGCTTATTTTCTAGGATTTTATTTTGTATTTTTTATTATGAAAATATAAATAGATATGAAAAAATATTTAAAAATATTTCTCTTCTTTTATATTTGATATATATAAATTTTTTGAAAGTAAATAGTACATATTATGAGATTTTAAATGAAATTTTTGGAAATGAGGAATTAAAGCAATACGAAGAAATAAATACTGAAAGATTTCTATTTGATAAATTAATAGAAAAAGATTCAATTTTAAATCAAATAATAAATAAATCACTAAAAAAATTAAAAAACAAAAATAAATCATTATTAAATATAGAAACAAAGTCAATAGGAGATGCAATAAATTCTCTTTTATTATCAATAAATCGATTAAATATATTAAATTTTATAAAAATAATAACAGAAAGTATAATAATATCATTAATTACAAATGAATCTTTGTATAAAAGTAAATGTTTATTGAATTATCAAAATTCAATTTTACCACCAATTAATCCTAAATATAAATATACTTTAGTTTTAGATTTAGATGAAACTTTAGAACATGCAATTATATTTAAAGGAATCACTAATTTTTTAGTTAGACCTTATGTTATTGATTTTTTAAATAATTTAAAAGATAAATATGAAATTATTATTTTTACTGCTGCAGTTAGAGATGTAAAATTTATTTAATTTTTTTTAGTATTGTGAAAAAGTTCTGAAAATAATAGATAAGAATGGAGATATAATTCAATATTCTTTATCAAGAGAACATTTATCTTATGATTGTTCAAATAATAAATTTAAAGATTTAAGTAAAATTGGAAGAGATTTAAAAAAAACTATTATTATTGAAAATGAAAAAGATAATTTTAAATTTCAACCTGATAATGGTTTATTAATTAAAACTTGGACTTATGATGTTTATGATAATCAATTAAAAGATTTTGAAAGAATATTATTAGATATTATTAAATATAATGTTGAAGATGTAAGAATAATTATAAAAAAAATACATTCTTGTTTAAAAATAGGATTTATTAATAATCCTTATTCCAAAATTTGCATTGAAAATATTATTAATAATTGATTAACATTAACCTAATTTAATCTTTAATTAATTAATTTATTTATTATATATAATCAAATATTATAAATAAAAAAAAAGTATAAAATTAATATTAAACAAATTCTAATTTTTCATATAATTAATAAACAATTTTTATGATAATAACATTATACTATTTATCTATATAAAAATTCAAAAAAAAAAATAAAACTCAAATATTCAAATATAAAAAATCGAAAAGTATTGTTTTTAAGCAAGTAACATATTCCAAGAATATTTATTATTAGAATCTAAATTTCCTTTTTTTTGCATAAATTGGAAAAATTTATCATCATTTCCAAAATAATTATTATATCCTTCATGAAAATTATTACCATAATAATAATTATTGCCATTATAAAAATTATGAGAAATATTATCATTAGAAAACATAGTATATTGATAAGTCTCATCATCATTACTTCCTTTCCCAATTCCATAAAGAATATTTTTTCTATTTATCAAATCATCATTACTAATTAAATTCATAAATTTAATTTTAAAAAAAACATCTCCAGTAACAATAGAATCACTTCCAGCTTGATGCATTTCCCCATATCTTTGAACTCCTAATTGAATAGAAATTTTATTTAATCCTCCTTTTATATTATCAATTAAATTAGATATAATTCTTATATCATAATAATTAGGGAAATATAAATTTAATGTATTAATAAATTCATCCTCATTTTCTGGTAAATTTAAATTTAAACATAATTTAAGTAAATATGCAAAATCTGTAAATCCATTAAATGTAATATATGTTATATCTTCATTTAATACTAATCCACTTGAAATAAAATATTCAGCAAATAAATTATATGGTATTCCATTATTTTTTAATTTTCTAAAATCAATTCCACAATTTGATAACATTAATATTGATTCATTTGAATGAATATCTGAATTAATATTAAATTTTAAATTAAATTGCCAACATTTAAATTTTTCTCCTTTTTCATTAAATAATGTTATTCCTAATTGAATTAGGTTTAATTTATCTACATTTAATTTTATATATTTATAATAGAAATTATTTGTAAATGTTTCAAGAGCATATACTTGTCCAGGAAATTCTGTATCCATTGATATGTATGGATAAGATTTTAAATATAAAGATATTTTCTTTATTTCTGATATAAAGTTTGATTCGTATACTTCGATTATTTGGAATTTTTGATTTTCTTCCATTGTTTTTATATGTTTAAAATAATTTTGATTGGAATTTATATATTTTTTAAATTTTTTTAATTTTTTATTTGTTTTTAAACTTTTTTTTTGTCTTAAAGATAAAATATCAAAATCTTTAGATAATAAATCTATATAATTAATACAATCTTTATAATCTATATCACAATATCTTTCTACAAAATCACTACCAATATTTATAATATTCGTATGTTAATCTTGTTAACTCTTAACAAACACCATTGTTTATTTTATTAATTTCTTCATGACTTCTTAGCGAATCATAAATAATATCACCAGAGATGTATACCAATTCTTACCTGATCGCATTTATAATATTAACTCCATAAAGTGGCTGTGATTTTTGCAACATTTTAGCTATCCTGATAATAAATCATAAAATAAACGTCAACGTCATTTTCATCATTGCTAATAATATTAAATTGGGCAAAAATCTCACAAATACTTCACTTAAAAATGAACTTACATCTTCTTCTGTTATTATTACTTTTTGCGCCATAATTTCATAAACTTTTTTTGTGTACTCAGAGTCAACAGTAGATTTTAAATTTTTTCAATAATCTCCTACTTCACTTTTTACCTCTTTCAAAATATTTCTTATATAACTTTCATCACATCTTTTAACTCTGTTTGTGATAATACTAGCATTTTTTAATGGCCCTTTATATTATTATTATTTAATTTAAATTCATTTATTTTTTATTTATTTCAAATATTAAATTTAAATAAGAAAATTTTACTTTAATTAATTTAAACTAATTTTCACATATTTATTTTCCATTATTTAAAAAATCTTTTTCAATAACTTCTTCAATTTGTTCATAATTAACTTTAACTCTATAATTATTCATATCTCCAATAGAATAAAAAAATTCTTTAACTTTAATAACTAATTCTTCATAAGTTTGTTTTTGAGGTAAAATAACAAGTTCACTTTTTGTTTTTAAATTTCCAATTAAATCATTTTCATCTTTGTCCCATTTTTTACAAACATTCATAGCAATAGGTTGAAAAAATTTTTTTTCTTGATTTAAAAGTTTAATTAATAAAGAATTAGGATCTTTTAAATTTAATCTATTCATATCAAAAGTATCTATAATAAAAATCCATTGATATAAAGAAAATTCTTCTATATTTGCAAGAGATAATAATTCTATAAATTTAAAAGACTCTGTTAATAATATTATTGATTGTTTTGGTTGTAATTTTTTTTTTTCTTGTATATTTAAAACTAATTCTCCAAAAATAATTGGCCAAAAACTTTTTATCATTTCCATAATATTATCATGACTAAATCTTAAAAATAAAATTCTTATCATTAAAAAAATTTCTCCTTCTAATTGACCATTATCTGAATATGATGTTATATATTCTCTAACTGCTTCTTTAATATTATTTAATTTATTTGAAAATCTATCTTTTTCACAACTATAAATTACAAAAGATATTCTTCTTAAATTTCTTATTTTAAAAGAAGCATCTTTTTTAAATATTAAAAAAGATTCCATTTGTTTTAATAATTCAGTTATCATTTCTGGATTATATCTTGAATAAATTGATAATATATTTCTCCATTCTCTTAATATTATTTGAGTTGTATCAAAAAATGAATTTCCTAAAAAATATTCCAATATTATTTGTTTTCCTACTTGAAAAGTATATTCTGTTTCTCTCATTAAATTACTTAAAAATTTAGTTGCAATTTCTTTAAATAATTCATCTGAAAATTTATTTTTGTTTTCCATGATATTTATTAAATTCTGAATTAAGTCATTTAATAAATTTTTTATCTTACTTTCATTATCACAAAATATTTTCACACAATTTTCAAGGAACAAATTATATAAAGTTAAAAAAGATAATTGTCTATATATTTTATTTAAACTTTCTGGAACTTGAATTAATCTTCTATCAATCATTTCATATTCAGAAGAAATTAAACAAACTTTATATAAAAATTGGTAAAATTGTGTGATTATACTTTTATCATTACTATTTGGATCATTTTTAAATATATCTCTAAATGGTTCTTTATTTATAGTTTGATTCATAATATTACTTATATTATTTAAATTTGTTTCTTGAATATTATTATTTATTAATGTCGAAGTTGTAGGAATTTGTAATTTATTTTTTTGTTCTTCTATATTTTGATTGAGTTTTTTATATAAATTTTCTCCTATATATTGAAAAGTTGTTATTTCAGTATAAATTGATGGTAACATTGGAAGAACTAAATATTCATCATCTTGATATTCACTTTCAAATTTATTTAAAAATGATAGGTCTGATAATTTTTTTGTTAAAGTTGTAAAAATATTTCCTATATCTTTTCTTAATGATGTTTCATCTAATATTTTGTATATATTAAATTTATATATTAATATATTTATTATTTCATATATCCAACAATGTGTTAAAGAACATTTTGTATTTTCTATTATTATGTTAAATATTGATATAAAATTTTTCCAATAATCTGATATTTCCTTTTTATTTATTTTTTCATCATTATAAAAAACAAGATATGAATAAATAAAATGTAATAATTTACTTTCAAAAGTACTTTCTTTATAAGATGTTATATACATTTTTTTTTTTCCTTTAACATAACTATCTTTATTTTTTTCATAATGAAAAGAAACAACTTTTTTAATTGCATATAATATAATTGAAAGTGGAATAGATAAATTAGATAATAATTCAATCATATTTAATTTATATTGTTTATCTTTTGAAGTTTTATAAAAATTTTCATTATTTTTATTATTTTCTTCATTAGTTAAATTTACTGGAGATTCACACCAAATATTAATATAATTATTCATAAAATCAATAGGATTTTTAACAAATAAATTAAAAGTTAAATCAATTAAAATATTTCTTATTTGTTCTTTAGAATCATTTTCTTCATAATTTAATTCAATAGTATTCTTATTAAGAATATAATTATCATTTCCTTTAAATTTTAAAATTCCATTATTATTTAAACAATAATCTTTATTCATATAAGATTGACTATCACCATTCCAACAAATTAAAAAAGAAATTAATAAACTTTTTAATTGTTGTAAATAAATAACATTTGGTATATTAAATTTATTTTCTGTTTCTTCTTTTTCATCTAATTCATCGTTACTAAATAATTTACTAATTAATTCTCCGAAGGAAGTTGAGTTTTGTTTTGTTTGATTATGAAAATCATTTATAAATTTAATCCAAAAATTTTTATCAAAAGTTTCTCTTTTTTTTGTAAACTGATATTTAATATTTATAAAATAAGATAATATATTTTGTAATCCTCTTAAAATTAACATTATATCATTCTCATCATATGTTTTATATTCTTCATATTCATCTAAATAATTTTTAAAAATAAAATTTTTATTTATTGGATTTGAATGACTAAATCTATTAGTATCTCTTTTTACTCTTTTTGAATAATGGATATTTTCAATTAATAATTTAGAAAAAGTTGTAATAAAAGTCATTGCAAAATTGATTAATTGAGAGAAATTATTTTGATAAAACAAATTAGTTAAAATAGGTAAAATACCTTCTAAAAATTCAATAAAATTTCTTCTAACAAAAAAATATTCAATTTTAATTCCTTTAGTTAAGCAATTAATTAAATTAGATCTCATAATTAAAGAAGTGATTTCTTCTTTATATTTATTATGTTCACTTTGAGTATTAAAAAGTAATTGTTTTAATAAATTTAATAATTGAACTTGCATAACTTCATCATTTAATTCAATAGCATCATTTAATAATTCAACAACACTTTCAGTAATAAAAATAGCAATTTGAATTAATGAATTTTTATCTCCAATATAACTTAAAATAAATTCTAAAAATTCACAAGCTGATGAATTAACAGAATAATTTTCTCTTTGAAAAACTTTATTATTTTCATCATAATATTTTCCTTTAATATATCTTAATGATATTTTTATTAATAAATATAAATAATTATCATTTTTTATATCAATAGTATTTTTTAATGAATCAATAGATAATATTTTTGCATTTGGATAATGACTAATAAAATAATTTACACCAGAAACATTTAATATTATATTTTTCATATATCTAAAAGCACCAATAATTAATTTAGTATTATATTCTTTAGTAAAAATTATTTTTTTGTTTTTTTCTTCAAATACTATATTTATATCTAATAAAACAGCTAAAATTGGATCTACAATTTTATAAAATTGTTTTATTGTTTGATTAAGCCAACTTTTAGATAAATGTCTTAATAAAGGATTTTCATGATCTAAATAATTTAATGCTTGAAATATACATTCTCCTTTTTTAAATATTATTAATTCTTCATAATATTCATTCGATAATTTCCAAAATAAAGTAAATTTCTGTATTGCTTCTATATCTTTTTGATAATCTTGAAATGAAAATGTACTTATAATTACATTAATAAATATTTCTTTATCAATATGAAATATTTTTATTATCAAATCTATTATTTTTTTTTGATATATTTGTTCATTTAACATTAACCATAATCTAGATAATAAGAGTTCGAAAAAATTTTTATTTATTTTCGCTGTTGAAGTTAATTTATTTAAATATTCTTCATTAATAATATTATCTAAAATATTTTCTTTCATTAAATTATTTTGAATTAATTTATATGTATTACAATTATCTTCAACATTTTGAGTAATGATATCTAACATATAATTTGAACTTTCAAGTGATAATTGAATATTTCCTTTAAAAATCAAACTTTGTAATTTAAAAATCCAATCTGGGATTTTTTCTTGTTGTGCATATTCTTGTAATCTAATTAATAATTCTGTTGATTGTTTAAACATTTTCATTTCATTTTTTGTTATTTGGTCATTAATTGGAATTTTTATTAATACTTCTAACATTGAAATATAAAAATTCTGATATTTAATTATGCATGATGTTAATAAATTTAATATTTTTGAATATTGTTTTATTGCTTCTAAAGAAAATTCTTTTGGAATTAAAAAATTATTAATTAAAATATTTTTATCTTCTTCTATATTTAAAGTTTTGGTTGTATTTAATTTTTCATCTTTTATTCTTGTTTGTAATTTTCTTAAAAAAACTAAAGAAATAAAAATAATTTGTCTAACTTGTTTTAAAGACTCTCTATCATTAATATTTATTTTAGATATTATAGAAAATAAATTAGATATAATAGGAAAATAATATTTAATTTTAAATTCATATTTTCTCATATCAATATATAATAAGCAAAATTTTAAAGGAAGAATAATTTTATTTAAAGAATTAATAACATTTTCATCTTCAAATTTAAATTCTTCTAAATTTTTTGCTAAAGAAATCCAAAGCCATTGTAAAAAAGAACTATCTTTATTAAAAAAATTTCCAATTTTATGAATAATTTCATTATCTTTAAGATCTTCTTTTTCATTTAATTCTTTTCTCCAATAATTAACAACAGAATAAATAATATCATAAGAAATATTTTCAATAATATCATCACTTAATTCTACTTGTTGATTAATTAATAAATCAATTAATTTAATATTATTTTTTAATTGAATAAAAGTAATATCTTTATTATTAATATCAAAAATTTGTTTTAAAGCTTTAATAACAAGCTTTAAAACATATTGAATTTGAGGTGAATTAATATTAATTTCATCATCTAAATTTCCTAATAACCAATTGCTTAATCTTCTTGTAGTAGAATATTCATTTTTAATATATAATTTAAGTACACTTATTAATAAATAAGTTTTTTCTTCATCATCAAATAAAATATTTTCTTCATTTAAAGGAAATCTATTTATTAAAAAATCCATTCCTAATCTTACTGTAATAACATCATCATCTTCAATAACAGAACATAAAGCATTTAAAATCATAGTATTTAACATAGGGAAATAATCATTAATGATTTTATTTTTTTCATCATTATTTGCTTGTATATAAGTTTGAAAATTTGGTATTGTTTCACTTATATATTTCATACCACATTGTCTTAAAATTGGATTTCTTAAAATAATTGACCATAAAACTCCAAAAAAAATTCTATCTGAAATAATATTTCGAATAATAGAAAATACTTCTTTTATAGTTTTATTTATATCTTCACTTTGATCATCTAAACCAGGTAAAATACTTACTAATAAACCAGTAATACATAATTCTAATTCTTCTTTTTCTAATTTGCAGAAAATTCCTTTAATAATTTTATTAATATATATTATTTTATTATTAATTGAAGCATTTTGGAAAAAAGGAAATAAACCAGAAGCATAAAAACCTAAATTTTCTCCTAATAAATTATTATTTTTTAATAATATATCTTTTAATATTATTTCATATGTTTCTAATACTGCTTCATGTAAACCTGCTGGTAATTGAGGATTTAAACATTGTGCTAATCTTTTACTTAATGTTACTTTGTCTGTTATTAAAGATATGTTTATTTCTTTTTTTTCTATTTCTTTTTTGATATATAATAATAATTCTTTTATTATTGATAGTAAATCTCCCCATTCTTTTGCTCCTATAAATTGACTTAAAATTTTGTCGTTTAATTTTTTTTCAAATTTTTCCATTTAAAAAATTAAGTTTTTGTAATTTAATTATTTTTTGTTTGAAAAAATGATTTTTGTTTTTTTGGGAATTAAAAAGTAATTTATGAATATGATTATAATTTATTTAATAAAAATATATTTATAAAGAATAACAAAAAAAAGCCTTTTCATCATTTATAATATCCCAGTATAATTAAATTTTTTATTGATATTATCTTTCTTGTTAAAATTATTTGTATTTGAATTAAATTTAATATTTGGATTTTCATTTTCTTGATTTGATTCAAAATTATTTTTACCATTTGGATTTAAATTTTCAATTAAATAATTCCAATTTTTTAAATTTATATCAGTATTATTCCCTGCATTTGAAGTTATTGGATTAAAATCAACATTTACACCATTTTCAATAAATTTTCTTTTATCTTTTATTGTATTCATTCCTTTATTTACTAAATTTTTGTTTTCTTTTTTAAATGAAGATAAAATATTAAAATTTTGAGTTAAATCAATTTCATTTGAATAATCAATTTTATTATTTAATTTTAATGGAATATTATTTATTTTTATCAATTCTTCTGAAAATTTTTTATTTAATTCTTCTATTGATTCATTTAATAAAAATTCCTTTTGTAAAATACCATTATTAAATTTAATTAATTTAAATCCAGTGAAATTATCATTAATATTATTTGGTTTAAAATTAAAATTATAAGAATTAATTTGTAATAAATTTTCATTATTATTTTTATTTTCATTTTTCTGATTTTTAGATTCAAAACACAAAGAAAAATTTTCTTTAGTTAATTTATTATTATTAACATAACTTTTAGATTTAATAGTCCTAATAGTAGTTATATTAATTCTAATAAACGTAATTTGATATTGATCTTTTTTATTTCTTATTTTAAAAATAGGAGCAGTACTCATATGATAAGGAATATTATTTCTATAATAATTTAATCTATTTTCAATTTCCATATTTTCATCGTAAATATAATTATTTTCTTGCTTTTTTTCTTCATAAATTTTATTATAAAAATTCTTCCCTTTTTTATTATAATTCGCAGTTTTTAAAGAATAATGATTTTTATTTGTTTTTTTTGGAGAATTATATTCTATAAATTTTAAAGGTTCATAATCTTTAATTAATGGTGAAACACTTTTTTGTTTTAATCTATCTTTTGTTCTTAATTTATCTATAAAAGAAATGATATTTATTTTTTTTTCATCCGAATCAAAAATTGATTTCATGTTTGTATAATAATTTCTATTTAATTTTCCTAAGTTTTTATCCAATGAATCATTTTGCTTTATTATTTCACGAAAAGATTCTCTACTTAATATGGTTTTTATTCCTTTTTGAGTATTTATTTTATTATGATTTTCCATTTTTTTCTTTAATTCAATTTAAATTTTAAATTTTAAATAGTAAAAATAATATGAAAAAAATTTAATTAATATTTAAATTATTTAATTTGAATATTTTAAGATAGAATAATAAAATATTAATTTATTTTATATTTTTTATAATTTTTTATGAATGATTACATATTAAATTAATCTATTCAATAAAATTAATAAAACTAAATCTTTTTTTTAATCTTTAAATAAATCAGTTATTAAAGGGTAAATAGATGAAATTATTAAAACAACCTTTTTTCATTAGTTAAATCACTTAACAATAACAAAAAAAAAACAAAAAAAAATGAAATATAAAACCATTTTTAACTGATTAAAAAATGATAAATATCAATAAAAATATAATCATTAAATATAGTTTATAAGAAGCAAAATAATTCTTGAAAAAAAATAAAAAATAATTAAAATGAATCTTTTTAAATCTTCTCATCAAAATATATTCGTTCTAAAAAAAAAAATTAAAAAAAATTTAATATACAATCATATATAACAAACATAAAAAACAAAAATATTAAATAAAAAACTAAAACATGTCAAAAGCGATAATATTCCTTCAGATATTATTAATATTAACAAGTTCTAAATTTCTTCCTAAATTTTCTCCAGAAATGAATAATTTTTTAAAACAAAATAACTTTTTATCATCAAACGAATCATCAAACGATTCATCAACACAAGAAACAAAATTTATAAATGTAAAATGTTTTTGGGTGAATAAATATGACATATATACATTATTTTCTCTTCAGAATAAAAAAAAAGATTATGAAGCAGAAGTTTCAGATGGAAAAATAAAATATAATTTTTGTCAAGATTTAGCAGAAGAAATAAATGGAGAAAAAGTATATACAAATATGGCTTATTTATTTCCTGATAATACATATAAAAAATTAACAGGAAGTTTTTCTTCTAAAGGCAAACAAACTCCAAAAAATACTTGGTCTGTTTATAATGAAACTGGAGTTAATGGAACTAATATTACTGTATTAAAATTAGTTTATGAACATGGTGATAAATTTAATGATGATCCTCAAGATGATAGAAATTATACTATGCAATTAAATATTAAATGTGATTTAAATGTTGAAAATATTGAATTAGATTTTTCTACTTTTAATATTAATAATGCAGGTAATATTATTAAAGGAAGTTCTAAACATGCATGTCCAATTAATAAATATTATATTCTTCAATTTTTCATGAATCAAAATCCAATGACAATATGTATAATATGTTGTATTACAGGATTTTTCCTTGTTATATTTGGAGCAAAAGTAGTAAAATTAACAATAATAGTAATTACAGCTTTAGCAGTTTTGTTATTAGGAACATCAATAATATTATCATTTAAATCATTTGAAACAGAGCAAAGTTTATTAATATTATTTGGAGTGTTACTTGTGATAGGATTAATATTAGGATGTGTATTATTAAAAGTAATGAAAGCATTTATTATAATATTAGGAGCTGGATTTGGATATACAGTATCAGTATTCGTTTATGAAGCAATATTACCTTTAATTGATTGGAATCCTGAATATTTATATTATGTTACTATTGCTGGTTGTGCTATTTTGGGTGCTTTAATTGCTCTTTGTTTAGTAAAACATGTTTTGATTTTAGGAACTTCTTTCATTGGAGCATATCTTATTATTAGAGGAGCTTCTATTAAACTAGGTAATTATTTCGATGAAAGTCAATTAATTGAATTAATCAAAAATGAAGAATGGGATCAATTAAATTACTTTAATGATCAATATGGAGGATATGTTTATTATTATTTAGGTGCTTGGGTTTTTATTGCTTTAATTGGTATTATTATTCAATATAAATCTAATTCTGATAAGGATAATAGTCATTATAAGAAGATGTAAAAACGTTTTTTTTTGAGGTTTTAAAAAAAAGTTTTTGATTTTATTTTTCTTTTTTTTACTTTTTTTTGATGTTCAAGTTTTATATAAGATTAGTTTATTTTGATAAATTTTAAATTTGAAAATTAAAATAAACAATTATAAAATTTTATTATAATTAATTATGAGATTTTATTAGTTTTTCTTATATTTTGATTAAATTGGATTTCCAATATTGATTATTTTTAATTTATTTTTTGAAGGAGGAAATTGTTCATTAAAATTAATATTTTTTTTATAAACAATAGTTCCTTCACAATCAATAATTTCTTTATGAAAACCTTGAGGAGATAAAGTTTTATTAAATTTAATATTATTTAAACTTTTTCTTCTTTTGGTTTTAACGTTATTTATTTTGGCATCATTTCCATTAATACTTTTTTGAGATTTTATACTTTTAATAATAAATAAATTTTGAGGATTTTTTCTTTGATCAATTTCAACTTGATGAATAGTAAAATTAAATTGTGGATCATAATCTTTTGGTCGACTATTAATTATTATTTTTTTAGTATTTTTAACTGAATAAGGAAATGAAGGTTCATTATTATTTGTTTCTTGATATACAGTTACTATATTATTATTTGTACTTAAAACAACTGAATTTGATGGTCTATGAATTATTTTTGATTTAAATGGTATTGTATTTTGATTATATAAATTAAAATTATTACTATATTGATTTCTTGATGTTTCTTCTTCATTCTTTATATTTGATGAATTTTTTTCTATTTTTTTTTCTTCTATTGATGGAGAATTTATGAATAAATCTTTTTTTGATTTTGATATTTTTTCTGTAGGAGATGAAAATTTATTTAATGAATCTATCTTTTCATTTTGTTTATCTATATTATTGATTGGTTCTTTATTATTATTATCATTGTTGTTAAAATAAACATTATTATTATTATTATTATTTTGAATATTAGTATTATTATTAATTTCTTGTTTTATATCTGATGAAAGCTTTTTTACAAATTTAACTTGAGATTCATTTCCAATTTGTTTTTTAAAATTTTTAATTTGAGGAGTTTCATTTTGTTTAAATATATTTTTATTGTATATATTTTTATCAGTATTATTTAAAGTATCAACTCTTTCTTCTTTTATTCTAATATTATTCACTAATTTATTTTTTAAAGGATTACCAATTATATTTTCATTATCATTTATACTCTTAATTTTATGATATTCTTTCTTTATCATTTGAGAAGATGATTCTGTTCTTTGAGTATAATTTTGAGTAACTGTAATATTATTATTATTTTCTCTTTTTATTTCTTTGATTATATTATTATTTTTATTTTCTTCTTCATTTCTACTTATTTTCTATATTTATTATATAATACTTTTCTTACTTTTTCTTTTATATTATTTTCTTCATAATCATTTATTTTTTTATTGAAATCTTTTTCATAATCAATATTATCTATTTTATCAGAATCATAAGATTCTATTTTATTGTTTTTATAAATATTTTTATATATTATATTAGGTTCACTTTTCTTATAGTTTTCATTAGCTAAAACTTTATTTTTCATATTTTTAATTTCTTCAAAAATATTAGAAAAATCCTTTTTAATATTATTAAATTCTTCATTCAATTCATCATATTTTTTATTTAAATGAATTTTTAAATCATCATTATTATTCTCATTTCTAACAATATTATCATCATTATTTTTATTATTAATTTTATTTTTATCTTTATTTTTATTATTATTATTATTATTATTATCTTTAATATTATCATTAATAGAAACTTTTCCTTTGTATTTACTTTCAAAATCATTAATAATTAAAATTATTTTATCAAATTCACTTTTCATTTCATTATTTTTTTTTTCAAAATTAACAATATCATTCATAAATTGCATTCTAACATCAGTAATTTTTTCAGTGATATTATGAATTTCAATTTTCAAAGCTTTTTCTAAAAGTTCATTTTTTTGATCAGAATAATCATTACAAGATTGTATAGTTGAATTAATATTAATAAGAAAATCTTTATTCATATTTTCAAAATTAATTTGTAATTCATTTATTCCTTTTTTTATTTTTTCTCTTGATTTACTTAATTTATTCATAATTTGAATATCAGATAAAAGATATTCTCCTAAAGTTCTATATTGACATTGAGGACCAATAAATCCAGGAACAGTTAAATTATCAATAAATATTTTATCATATTTAAATTTAGAATCTGCTAAATCTTTTGTTATAGTATTTATTTTTACTTCATGTGTTATTAATTGTGATTCTGCTTTTTTTTTAAAATTTTCTATATCATCTAATTTATCTAATTGAACTGTTATATTTGCTGTTTTTTCTATTAGAGAAGAATTGTTCTTTGAAAATTCGTTAATTTTAGAATTTATTAAATTTAATGATGATGATAATGTATTGTTTTGTTCTTCTATTTTTTTTGATAATTCTTTTTGAAGCTTTTTTATATGAACTAAAAATTCATTTCTTATCATTGTTAAATCATTATGGGAAACATTACCTAATAATAAATTATTTTGTGATTCTTTTTCTACTGGTGTTGTCATTTTTTATTTTTTTTCTAATTATCTAATTTTTTTTTTTCAATTTTTTTTCTAAATTTCATTGTAATTAAAATTTGCTTATTTATGTTATTTTTATTTTTATTTTAAATTTGGGAAAAATATTTTAGTTTTATTTAATTTTTATATTTAACTTTGAAAATGTTGAATACTCAAAATACTAATTTACCGCTTTTTAATTATCAAAATAAGAGAAAAAATAATTTATTTGAAAATTACAATAAAAAACCTTTTGGAAAAATTTCAGACCAGTCAAGTAAAATTTATATACATTTAACACAAATTTAGATATTATTAAATCAAATAATAAAGAAGATTTAAATTTAAAAAAAAACAATTTTAATGAAAATCAAATAAATAATATTACATTAGTTAAAGAAAGTGAAATTATTATAGATGAAAAAGTTGATAAAAAAATAAATAAAAATTTAGAAAATGCAGATCATGAATATTTATTATGTTTAAAAAAAGCGCTAACTGATGCTATTGGAGAAAATGATAATGTAAATTTAAATATATAATATATAATTTTGATTTAGCTAAGGGTTATAATTAATAAATTAGAAAAGGAAAATAAAGAATTAAAAGAAACTATTGATGAAAAGAATAATGCTATTATTGAACTTGCTAATTATTATGAAGTAAATTTTATATATTTAAATTTAATTTTAGTATTGTCAAAAACATCATTTAAATATTTGTGAAGAGAATAAAATAGAAAATGAAAAATGTGAAGAAATAAAAAGAAAAAATTCATTTTAATGATATATTAAATATATAATATTATTATAAAAAAATAAAAACTTAAAACAACAATTCTTTAATAATATTATTTCCAAAATTCTTAAATAAAAAAATTTAAAAAAAAACATATATATCAAATTATTTATTATAATGACTATTACAATATTTAGTAAAATCATCCATTAAATATTTCATATTAATAAAATCTCTTTCATTTGCACTTCCACATAACTCTTTAATATTTTTAATTGCTTTTTCCAAAGGAATTGAATCTTTATAATTTTCAAGTAATTGAATAGCTCTATTAAATTCTTCTTCAATTTTAGAAGAAGTATATCTTATTAATTCTAATTCTTCTTTAGTAGCATAAATAGATATATTTCCTTTTGGTTGACTTGAAGGATCTTGTAAATAGATATCTATATTTTCTTTTTCTGATGTATAACCTTCCATTCTTTGTTTTATTAACTTTATTATTTCTTCTATATTTTGACATTCTTCCATTTCTGGATCTTGAAATCCTCCTGCACAACAACCCATTGATAAAATAAAAAAAATTATTAAAATCTTAAAATTAAATATTCATTATTTTAAATTAAATTATTTAAAATATACTATCATCCAATATTTATAAATTTCTCTTTTCTAACATTTTAAAAAGATTAAATTAATAATATTAATATATGAATATTACCCGAAACATAAAAAAATTCCAAAAACAAAATTTTCAAACTTATCAAATTCATAATAATAGAACTTTTAATATAAGTTTAGATTATAATGTTGAAACTTTATATCAAATACTTTCAAAAAATCCAAAATTAATAAATATAAAAGATAATAAAGGAGAAACTTTATTATCATATTCAATTGAAAGAAATAAAATTGATATTTTTAATTTAATTTTAACATCTCCAATTTTAGATTTAAATTACCAGAATAAAGAAGGAAATACTTATTTACATATTGCAATTCAATTTGAAAGAGAAATTATGGTAAAAGAATTAATTGAAAAAGGAATAAATTTAAATATTCAAAATAATGATGGTAATACTCCTTTACATATTGCTCATTTTATTGGAAATAATAATATAATAAATTTATTAAATGAAAATAATATTGATTTTACTATTAAGAATAATTATGGATTAATTGCTGAACAAAATACTCAAAGAAATATTAATAATAATTTTAATGGGAATTCATTTTTAAATTCGAATTCAAATTTTGATAATGATATTATTGAAAATGATAATTCTGAAATAAATGATTCTATTAAAATTGAATGGAGTGATCAAAATGAATTAAATAAAAATAAAAAAGTAAATTTAAGTTTACATAAAACTCATAATTCAATTGATTATATTAAATCACAACAAATATTTAATAAAAAGAAAAATGAAAATTTCACAGATGATACAAAATCAAATAGTCCAAGAAATACGAATTCACTTAAAAGTATGAATAAAAATTTAGAATACTATACAAATAATAATAATAATAATAATGATAATAATAATAATAATAATAATAATAATAAAAATAATAATAATAATATTAATAATAATAATAAAAAAAATAATAATAATAATAATAATGATAATAATAATAATAATAATAAAAATAATAATAATAATAATAATAATGATAATAATAATAATAATAATGATAATGTGAATTTATATAGTTTAACTTCAAGTATTGACAATCAAAGAAAAAGTAATCATGATAAAATAAATAATAATTATAATGATATGAATTATACAAATGAAAATTATCGTTATAAGAAAAAATATATTATTGATGAAGATGATGATATGGTAAATATAAATCCTTTTATAGAAATAAAAAGACCTTTATTCAAAAAGCATAAAACTTCCATATTATTTCATTCAAAAGAAAATCCTTTAAAATCATCAAATAATTATGAATCAATATATAAAAAGAAATATTCAGATAATAATAAAATAAATAAACCTATTTTAGAATTAGAAGAAGATATATTAAATTCATTACCAAATAAAGGAATTTATCATGTTCCATATAAAAGAAATACATTTAATCCTACTATATATAGAAATGAAACTCAATTAAAAATTACTCTTCCAGATATAAGGAAAATTCCAGCAATAAATAATAATCTAAATCCTTTATCAATATCTCATAATGAAATCAATTTAAACAATTATATTAATAATAATAATAATAATAATAATAATAATAATAATAATAATAATAGTAATAATGAAAGTAATATTATAGAAAATATAAATGAAACTATTGATGATGATTTATTAGAAAATCCATTATATGATTTTTTAAATAAAATAAATATGGGAAAATATTATAATAATTTATCTTTAAATGGTTTTGATGATATAAAATTAATAATAGAACAAACAAAAAATAAAGATTTAGGAATAACAGATGATAACTTAAAAGAAGCTGGAATTTTTAGTCCTGGTGATAGAGCAAAAATAATAATAAAAGTTCAAGATTTAGCAAATAATTTTTCTTATCCAATTCCAAAAGAAGTTTATTATACTTGTAAAAATTTAATTGATGTTCATTCTGATAAAAATATTGTAAAATTAAATAATTGGTTAAAAAATATTTCTGTTGAAAATTTATTAAATAATTTTATTTCTAATGGTTATCATAGTATTGAATTATTATTAGTTCAAATTGATTCTAAAGAACCTTTAACACTTGAAAAATTAAAAGAATTAGGAATTGAAAAAATTGGTTTTAGACAAAGAATTATTAATAAATTAAAAGATGATGGAAAGAAATTTCAAAATAAATTAAAGAATAATTTATTAATTTATGATGAAAAAAAAAGAGGAGAAATTTGTAATGATTGTCATATCTTTTAAAAATAAATGTTTTTTTTTGTATTTACAAATTTAAAAACAATTAATTTTATTTTTGATTATTATTTAAAATAAAGACTTTACTTATTATATTGATATTATAATATAATATACTCTTCATGAAACATTTGATTGATTATTTTAATTTTTTTTCTTTGTTAATTATTTCAAAATTTATATTTAATAAATTTTATTTTAAAGACTTGCCATTTAAATAAAGAATAATTGTATTAATAATTTAATAATATATAATTTAAAAAAAATAAATGAAAAACGATAATATAGATGATTTTTTAAAATCATTAGATGATGAAGAAAAACCAAATGAAGGGTTTAATAGAAATTATTTTGGAGGTAAAAAAGAGAATAATTCTGATGATGATGATTTTGATAATTCATTAGAAGAAGAATCAAATAAGAATAAAAATTTAAATTCAAAATATGCTTTTAGAAAAAAAAGTGAAGAATATTATAAAGATAATATTCAACCAAAAGTTGAAGGAGATGATGATGATGATGATTGGGAAAATGATAAAGATGATTTTGATGAAATTGGTAAATTTAAAAATAATGAAAATGATGATTATTCTGCAGTTGATATTAGAAAAATTGGAATTAAAGATAATTCACAATTAAAAAAATGTGAAATTGTTTATTTAGGAAATGGAATGTCTGATGAATGTTTTTTATGTAATAATTTATTATGTACTAAATGTGATGTTAAAGTATCTGTTTTTCCTAATAAAATGTGGGATAATTCTGTTAATTATTTGTTTTTTAGAAATAATTATGCAAGACCTGATATGTTGAAAAAAAAATTAATTGATTCTTATGGAACTCAATGTTATTCTTGTCAATGTACATGGAATAATGTTTCTGATGATTATCTTCTTGCATCTAAAGTTTCTAATTGGATTTGTTTAGGACATAATAAGTAAAATAATCTTAAGTAAATAATAAAAAAGTGAAAAAAATATTATTATAAAAAAAATTTTCAAAATGTAAAAAAAGAAGAAAAAAAATAAAAAAATAAAAAAATAAGTTTAAAAAAATGCAAGCTCCAATATATGAATTAGAATTTCGTGATAATTTTCAAAAACAATACCTTCATCGTTACCCTGCAAAAGAAGATCGTCCAATGACATTTTTTGATATTTCAATAGACTCGAAATTAATAGGTAGAATAATATTTGAATTATTTTCTGACATTGTACCAAAAACATGTGAAAACTTTAAATTTTTGTGTCAAAATCACACTAAATATGAATCCTATTTAAACACTAGATTTCATAAAATAATTCCAGATAATTATATTCAAGGAGGTGATATAACAAGAGGAGATGGAAGAGGAGGAAGAAGTATTTATGGTGATTATTTTGAAGATGAAAATTTTATTGCTAAACATAAAATTGAAGGTTTATTATCTATGGCTAATAAAGGACCAAATACTAATAATTCTCAATTTATTATTACTCTTTTCCCTCTTCCTTGGTTAGATGGAAAACATGTTGTTTTTGGAAGAGTTATTAAAGGATATGATGTTGTTAGAAAAATAGAAAATTGTGGAAGTGAAAACGGAAAAGTTAAAAAAAATGTTGTTATTTCTAATTGTGGTGTTGTTGGTAATAATTTTGGATTGAAGTTTAAGAAAAATGCTTATTTTCCAAAGGAAATGAATGGTTTTGAAGTTTTTAATAAATTTGGTACATTTGGACCTGGAAATAATTATCAATATAAAGGATTGGATTATAATGCTGAAGGAAATGAAAATTTTGTTAAGAGTGTTCAAGGTATTCCAAAAATTAATAAGTTTTCTATTGGAACTAATTATCCTATTGATTATAATAATTTAAATAGTTTTAATAACAATAGCAGTAATAATTTTAATAGTAATTTTTATAATAATTCTTTTAAGGGAGATAGTACTTTTCCTGTTGTTAATAATTATAATGAAAGTCAAAATATGAATTATGAAAATTTAATGGCTAATGGGGAATTTCAGAATGATAATAATAATTTTCAAAATAATTTATGATTTTTCTTTATTTAGATTTAAAGAATATAAATATTAAATATATATATTTTTAAATTTAATATTTATTTTTTTTTAAATTATGAACTCAACAAATGAATCTCAATTGGAGACATATTATTCTCCATATGGATATATCCAAGTATCAAAAGAAGAATATAATAATTCATCTCAAATGATAAAATTTACGAAAAAAAATTCATTCAGTGGTTCAATAAATGTAAAAATAATATTTATATAACAAATTAAAATCTATTTATTTTTTAGAAAGATGAATTATCAAAGAAAATAACAGTATATTTAAAAACATTTTATGGAAAAAGGAAAAAATATCGTTTAATAGTATCAATAGAAGAGCAAATATATGAATTAATATATCATTTAATTTCAGCAGAAAGTAATGAAAGCACAGAAACATTTAATATAAATAAACAATATAGATTAATATCATCAATATCATTATTAAGAGAATTAAATTTATATAAAACATATGAAGAAGAAAATATAAAAGATAATGAAATATTATTAATATTAAAACCAGAAACAATAAAATTTTCTCCGAATTTAAAAACATCACATATATTCTTAGAAAATAAAAGAAAAATAGCAACAAAAATGGATATAGATGATTTTGAATTTTGTTTAGCTGAACCTGGATTTAAATATGGGAAAAGATATATTGAATTTATTTTAGAAAGTGAACCTTTTGAAAAAAATATTATGATTGGAATTAGTTTATTTAGAAATAATTTTAGATTTAATGATAGTAAAGATTTTTTTGGATTTTTATTATCTGAAAATCAAAAAATTTGGAATGTTAATGGAAAAATGAAAACTGAAGATTTTGGGTTTAATACTAAAATTGGAGATAAAATTGGAATGTTAATTGAATTGTCTTTTAATGAAAGAAATATCACTTATTATATAAATAAAAATTTAGTTGGTGTTGCTTTTAGAAATCTTCCTCATGAAATTTTATATCCTTGTGTATGTTTAGGCTTCCCTGGAACTAAAATTAAAGTAGATAGTAAAGTTGAATTTCCACAAAATGATAATTAGTTTTTAAAGGTTTTATATTTTTTATAAAGAATAAAAATAAAATTATTAAAAATATTTATTTTATTTTTTTTATTGTATTCTGAACTAATTGTTTTTGGTTAAAAATTATTTATTTTCAAATAAAAAACATTTTTGAAAAGATTATTTAAAAAAACATAAAGAATTATATATATGCAAAATATTAAGAAGAAAAAAGATCTAATCAAAAATGAATAAGTGGAAGATTACCTATTGGATTTATTTTTTTCGTTTGAATATTTCTAATAAAAAATTCAGATGCATGTTTCGATAACCTATGAGTTTTTTAATTTTCCCTGCAATTGTTTTTTTTCTTTAAAAATCCAAATAAAAAATAAAAGGAATTTTTGGGTTGCCCTTTCGTGATATTTTCTTTGTTTGATTTTTCTGAGAAATATTTATTTGTGGAATTAATTTTTTCAGTTTAATTTTCATTTTTAAAAATTCAGATACAAGATTTGGTAACTTTTTCCTGATTTTTATCTTAATTTATATAAAATAAAAAAAGTAATTGCAACGCAGAGAATGTATTTTTTATTAGAATTTGGTTTGGAAAACTCTATTGAATTTTATTTTTTTTAGTTTAAATTATTTTTTTAAATTAATATAATAAACATTATACAATTTTACATTATAAAAATGAAAAAGAAAAATTAAGAATAAAGGAAAAATTATATTTTTAAATTATATAAAAAATGGGTCAATGTTGTAATTGTGGATGTTGTGGTTCAAAAGGAGGAGAAGCCTTTAACGCCTTAGCTCCAGATGAAAAAGAAATAGATTTCAAATATTACAAATCAACAAATGATAAATATGTTCTTAAATTAGAAACAAATCAAAATGTTTTTACTTTTATAACTTTAATAGAATTTATAAATATGTTAGAAAATTTTTCTCCAGAAACAGCAACATTACCTTTTGAACAGCCTTTAAAAAGTAAATTTTCATCGAAAGATGAATTTTTATATAAAAATATGTCAATTGATGAATTTCAAAGTTTTATCGAAAATAAAATAATGAAATCAAAAGATGTATATGAAATAATAGGTAAAGAGCAAGATTTAAAAGAAATAAGTTTAGATGGAATGAGAGAAGTATATAATTCATTATTGAAAAAATTAAATCAACATTATAAAGAAAATGATCCTAATAGAATTTTAAGGAGAAATATTTTAGGAATGGGAATATTATATTGTTTAAGTTCAAATATAGGAAAAATAAAAATATTATTTGATATTTTTTCAATAGATGATAAATTTACTAAAAATGAAGAATTAGATGATTTTCTTTTAACTTTATTTATTCTTAGTTCATATGCTATTATTGCAGCAAGAACTAAAGTTGCTAAAAGTTCAAATAAATTTAAACCTTTAAGTAATAATGAATTAAAAGAAGCTATTGGAACAAGTGAATTAGGTGATTGTGAAAAATTACTTCAAGTTTTTAATCAAAGTTTTTTTGATAAAGAACAATTTACTTATGATGAATTTAAAGATAAATTTAATGATCAAAATAATGGATTTGGATGGATTTTTATTCCTCAAGGTATTAGATTAATGTTAGAAAAACATAATCAATAATATATGGTAAAAAAATTATTTAAAAATTAAAAAAATATTTTATTCCTTCATTCATTTAAAATAAAAAAAGAATCAAAAAATAGACGAGAAAAGATTGAAAAAAATTAAACATGTTTTCTGCAAATTAGACAATTAAAATGTCGGAAAGATTGATTTTTACAATTATTACAAAGAGAAGTAAAAACATTAGTAGCTCTTCCTCCACAAACAATACAATTATCAATATTCCAACATTTATTATGAGCATAACAAGGATAAGAATTAGCAGTTCCACTTCCTTTACAAATTGCACATCTTCTTGAGCATTTACTACATATTTTTAATCTAATTTTTTTATTTTGTTCTTTTTCTATTTCTTTTTGCATTTGCTTTTCTCTATCTCTTTCTCTTCTTTCTTCTTCTTCTCTTTCTCTTCTTTCATCTTTTTTTTCTTTTTCACGTTCATATCTAACTTCATATTCTTCAACATCTTCTTTTAAACTTATTTCAAAAGTTGATTTATAATTTAAATTGTTAATAAATTTTCTTGCTAATTTATGTCTTTTTTTAATTTCTTCTTTTAACTTTTCATCAAAAGTTTCATCATTTTGAATAAAATCATATACTGCATTAATTACGTTTTTTTTATAATTACATTCACATTTTTCAGATAAGTTATGAATAAATTTCATAACATTAACAAAGGAGATTTTGTCAATTTCTTGAAAAACTATTATATTTGTAATTGATATATAATAATTACAAAAATAACAATTATTTTTATTTTTTCCCCTTTTTTTACACTCTTCATGATAAAAATGACAACATTTATTATTATTATTTAAATATGATATGACTCCTTCAAAATCAGGTTTATTAATTTTATTTCTTACATTTTCTAAATATTCTTCTTTATTTGAAAATATTGGATCAAGATTATTAAAGGCTGAATCTTCTAATACATCTTCATTATATTCATTTTTCAAACAAATGGGACATATTCTACTTAATTCTTCTGGTATTTTTGAAATAATTTCATAATATTTTTCATATTTTTTTATTAATGCATCTTTTTCTTCTTTTTCCTTCTTTTTTTTTTCATTTCTTTTATTTCTTTTAATTTCAATTAATTCTTGTTGTTTTTTTTCTATTTCCTTTCCTTTTAAATAAAAAAATCTTATTATAATTAAAAACACTAAAATCAAAACTATAATTAATATTATTCTAAAATAATGAGTTATTTTCTTATAAGAGATTTTAATTTGAACTTTTGAATCTGTTTTTACTAAGAGAGATATAGTTTGAGTATTTTGTGTAAGAGTGAAATGTAAAATATAATCATTCATATTTCGAGTAATTTTTATAAAATTCATTTGTTTTTCTGTTACATTAATTGATGATTTTTCGTTGTTAAGTGACAATGTTAATTCTATTTCATCATCTAAACTTCCTTCGATAAATAAATCAAATGTCTCATCAAAATAAAAAAATAGAATTTGTACTTCTTTTTCTTTTAATCTTCTTTTTTGTTCAGTTAAAAAATTTAGAGTCATACAAACGTCTGTTCCTCTTATTTCAAAATAAACAGGTTGTCGAGTTTCAGAGTCATTATATGATAATCCATATATTAATTTTTCTTTTTTTTGAGAATAAACTAGTTGTTCTTTGTTGAATGAAAAATCAACAAAACTTTTGTTTGGATTATATTTTATTTTAAATAACTTAAATTCCCCATCATTTAAATTATAACATTCATCTATTATATCATCAGTAATTTCTTTATATTCAGCAATTTCATATTTAATTGTTATTTCATTATAATTTTCATTATTTGCTTTATAAATAAACGAAGGAATTATATAACTATATGAGTTTTCAAAATAATTATGATATATTACTTTAGTTTTTTCTTGATTTGATAAAAAATAAATTTTATTTTCTGAATCCACTTCCATTTCATTTATTTCAAATGATTTTGAAGATGAAAAAATTATATTTACCATATTATTTTTTATAGTATTATCTTCTAAATAATATGTTATTCTTCTATTATTAAATATTTTATACGCAAATTCACTTTTTTCTAAAGTAATTTCGTTTTTGAATTGAAAAAAAAATAATTGTAAACAAGGCTCACTACCACTTAATTCGACATAAAAAACAGAAGATATTTTTCTATTATCATAATGAATATTTTCTTCTGTTTTTCCATCATATACTAATAATTGTCCATTAGATGAAATATCTATATATTCTTTATTTGAATTATATAATATTTTAAAAAATTTATATTCACCATCTTTTATATTATAACATGTAAATATATCTTGATTAAGTTCTATATAATTTGGAATTTCGTATTTAATATTTATTTCATTTTTATTCATATTATTTTCTTTATAAATGAATGATGTATTTACTGTTAATGAATTTGAATTTGGATAAAAATGATATATAATTTGAGTTTGCCCGTTGTTTGCAATAAAATATTTTTGTTCAATTTTGTCAAAATAAAATTTATTAATTTGAAATAAATTAGATGAAAAAATTACATTTACTCTATTATTTTTTATTAAATCATCTTTTATTTCAAATTTAAATTCTCTTGATTCATAAATTTGAAATGAAAAATTATTTTTATCCAAAGTAATTTGATTGTTTTGATTAAACAATATTTGTAAACATCCTCCATTTCTAAAATCAACATATTTTTCAACGGAGGAGGATAATATTCCTTTAAAAATGTTCCCACTTTGTATAATTGAATTTTCATAAAAATAAATGCCATTAGTGAATGAAACATCATAATATGGAATATTTTCATTATAAGTTAAATAATAAACGCTTTTTTGAGGATTTTCTGAACAAATATTTAAATTTTGATTTACTTTTTGAACTAAACCCAATTTGTTATATGATACATATGCAACACCATTTTGAGTATTTCCAAAATTAAATTTAATATTTAATGAAATTTCGTTTAAATTTGGGAAATAATTTAAAGTAAGCTCATATTTATTCACAGTATAATTTTTAGTTTCACTGTCTTTTACACTTAATATAGTATAATAAAAATGTGACGCCCCCTTAATTTGGATTTGAATTAAATTTTGATTTAAATAATTATCTTTGATTTTAATATTAGTATATTCATCTAATGAAGCTGCAAAAGGTAAACTAAAATTTTGATTTTCATTAATATAAACACCATTAACTGAATTAAAATAAATAAAACTTAAACAATCTGAATCATAAGTAAACTTTACTACAAAATATAATTGTTGAGAACTATATTTTTGATAAAATACATTATAATTTGTTTTTGAAATAGGTTCATTTTTAGTTTCATCTTCATAAAAATCTATGTAAGTTCCATAAGCTTTTGATATTCTATATATTTTATTATTTGAATTTCCTTGGATTTTATAAGTTATAGGAGATTGATTATTTTTACATACAATCATTCCTTCTGAAAGATTTTTTGCATTTGCTATGTCTGGATTAGATTTTATGGGATAAAATAATATAACAATTAGCATAAAAAGAGAAGTCAATTTTGTTCCCACTTTATTTTTCATAAAAAGCTCAGAGAATAAAAATAATTTTTTTTTTGTTATATAATAAGATAAAGAATAATTGATTTTATTATATGAATGTTGAATAAAACTGAAAATTTTCTCCAAAAAATTAATAAGTAAAATAGGTATTTATTGAATGAATATATTATATTCAAATTTTTTATTTCTCATTCAATTTTTTCATAAAAATCAAAGAGTATAAATATTTTTTTAGTTAATAATATATCTATAAAAAAATTATAGAAAAGAATTATCATAACTATAAATAAAATATTCTTCATATTAACAACTCTGATAAGAAACTAATGATAAATAAGATACTCCACATTAATCAAAAATATTTTGTGATAATTAAAAAAATAAAATTATATTCATTTTATTTTTTTTAGGTCTTATTTATTAAATTCAATATTATTAAGTTTTTCATAAATTAAAGAATTAATAAAAAGATTAAAATTCACAGATAAATCAGACGAAGAAGGTAATTCATGAAGAAATTAAAAGTTGATGAGAAAATTAATGAATCTTAACTTAAATATAAATAAATAAATATGTATTATATATTTATAAAAAATTTTATAATTTTATTGAGAATAACTGCATTTTAAAAATTATTTCATTTTTTAAAAAATTAATATTTATTTAAACAATGGAAAGAATAGCAAAAATGGATTATGAATTAGATCCAAATAGTCCATTTAATAAATTAAAAAAACTTCAAGTTTGTTTAAAACAAGAAACTTCATTATTAGATATTTTTTTTGATGAAAAAGAGCAATTATTAAAAAAAGTAAATGATGATTGTTATGAATATTACAAAGCAAATATTGAAATAATGGAAATTTATGATAATTTAGAAAAAAATAATATAACAATAAATGAAGAAAATGAAATAAAAAGAAAATATGAAATGATTAAAAATACTCATAGCGAATTATCTCAATGTTATGAAATTGTTATTAAATTTCTTTTTGGTATAAGAAATAATTATAATTTAATTATGAAAGTAATTGAAAAAATTGATATAACTGAATATGATGATTTTGCTAATTTTTTTTGTAATTATTTTTTTAATAATATTTTATCTTCTGATGTATATGAAGAAAGTCTTTATGTTTTAATTTTATTTTTATTTGAAAAAGAAATTAGAGAACTTAAAAATACAACTTCTCTTTTTTTAAATTTGAATAAATCTTTTACTGCTCATTTATTAAAGTTTTTTTTAAGAAAAATTGATGTTAAAATATTTTTTGAAACTATTTTAAAAGAAGTTAAAGAAAAAATTGTTGAAGTAAATAAAGATTATTCTTATTTTTTTGGATTTGATTTAAATAAAATTAAAAATTTTTTGCTATCAACAAAAATGAATAAATTAAAAAGACAAATTAAAACAATAGAGCCTAAAACATTATTATTGAAAGATATAACAAAAAGTAAATTATTTGATTATAATATAGAAATATTAAATAAAGAAAAAGAAGAAAAAGAAAATGAAGATATTAATAACATATTTTATTTTGATGTTTATAAAAATAAAATAAAACAAAAAACAAAAATTAAACAAGAAATAAGAGAAATAGAACAATATTTAATAAATTCTGGAATATATACTTTTAATAATTATATAAAAAAAGAATTTAATATAGATGAAATAAATGTCAATTATCTTGAATTAAGTTTAGATAAAGAAATGTTAATTGGAAATGCAAAAAATGCAAAAAAAGTTGAAACTCAACAATTTTTTTTTAAACAATTAATATTTATTGAATCAGATAATAACATTTTTACAACAAATAAATTATTAGATGAAATAATAAAAATGAAAGAAAAACCAGATATGAATTATAGAATAATTCTTCTTTATAAATATCAATTTGAGAAAATTAAAAATTTAATTGATATAATATTAATAGCAATAATAAATAATATTCATTTAATACCATATAATATAAAATGTATTTGCTTAATGATTGATAAAATAATACAAAAAAAATTCACTGTTATAACATTAATAGAAAGAAATGCTTTTATTGGTTATTTTTTTTTTCATATATTACTTTGTACTGTTCTTTTAAATCCAAAATTTAATGGAATTTTAATTAATATTGGAAATGTAGAAGAAATTGAAAGTGCTGTTTTAATATTAAAAAAAATAAGTAGAAGTTTATGGTTTAATTCAAATAAAGAAAATGAATTTTATTATACTATATTTAATAATTATATTTTAGAAATTCAACCTTTTATATTAAAAATTTTTGATTATTTAAGAAATGATTCTCTTCCAAATTCAATTGAGAAATTAATTGATAAAATTGACTTTTTAAAACCTAATACAAATATAAATTATGATTTTATGGAATTTAGACCTGAAGAAAGAGTAAATTTTCAAAGTATATGTTTTAGTTGGGATATATTAATTTTAATGTATAAAATTATAAAAGATAATGAAAAAGAATTTGATAATGAAGATAATAAAATCTTTTATAAATCATTTAAAAAATTAGTTTTTCAAGAAAAAACAATGAATAAAAAATTTGATAATGACATTAAAAATAATAGAAAATCATTTATTTATATAACAGAACCAATATTTGATAAAAATTTAGATGAAGTAATGAAAAGGAAAAAAAATAAAAAATTTAGTTTTCAAACAAATGAATCATTGAATCAATTATCAAGTGAAAAATTTATTTTATTAAGAGTAAAATATTGTATAAATATATTAGTGAAAAATTTAAATCCATTAACAAGAGAAAATTATTTTATTGAAAAAGGAGAAAATGAAGAAGATTTTGCAATAGCATTAAATAAAATATTAGAATTAGAAGGTTTTAGTGATATATTAAAAGAACAAACTATTCCTTTAAGATGGTTTGGATTATATTTACAATCTAATATATCTAATATTCCTATTGAATATAAAAGACAAAAATATCTTCTTTTATTAAATGAATTAATTGAAGATACTGAAAAAAATATTTCTAATTTAACTAAAGATGAATCTTTAAATTTTTTATATCTTAAAAATTCCAAAAGCGAAAAATTAATTTCTTTATGTCAGAAATATTTAAATGAATTAAAAGATAAAGAAATAATTTTCATTGTTAATGATATTATTAATAAAACCCCGGAAAAAGTTTTTATCATTGAAATTGTCAATAAAAAAGAAATAGTTAAATATGATTTAAAAACTGAATTAACAAATGATTTAAAACCATTTAAGAAATATATATGTGAAAATGTAAATCAATATATTTTAAATTTTCCAAATATAATAGAATTAAGAGATATAGAAAATATTTTTGAGCATGAAAAAAAGCTTCATATACCTAATTTAATAAAAGATTATTTTTCAATTATATTACAATACTTATCATCGAAAAATATATATAAAGAAGAAAAACAAAAAAGAGATATTATAATTAAAGATATAACAAATTATATTTTTTATGGAATATATAATAAATTATATAATCCTGATCAACCTTCACCAGAAGATTTAAAAATATATCAAAATTGTTTTATGTATGATTGGGTAAAACCAGAAAATATAATAGAAAATTATACTTCAATAAATGAAGAAATGATATTAGTTGGAATTAATTATATTCTTAAAATCAATAATGAAAAATCTCCTATTGAGAAATTAGAATGCTTATTAAAAATTGATGAAATAATTTCAAATATAGAATATTTATATGGATATAAGGATAATGAGAATAATAGAAATCATATTTTATTGTATTTATGTGTTAAAGCCCATCCTAATTTTTTTAACAGTGATTGTGAATTTATACATTTATATATTCCTAATTATTATAATCATGGAAGAAGTAATAAAATTTTATCTGATATGAAAAATGTTGTTTATAAATTATTAAATTTATCTTATAGTGATATTTTCAGAATGACTGAAGAAGAATATAATAATAAAATGAATTTGTAATACAATTTTATATAACATTAAAATAATACTTAATATATAATTATTAATTTATATTTTTTATACAATATTTTAAAAAATGTTTTAACCATAAAAGAAAAAAAAATTTAAAAAAATCAGTTTTCATTAAAAATAAATAAAAAATTATTTCTTTTTTTTGACGTTTTCAGTTTCTTCTTCTTTAGGAAGAGGATACAACATTAAATTTAAAAATTCTAAATAATCAATTTCTCCATCTCCATCTAAATCAAATTGACTGATAATTTTTTGCATAGTCACAGAATCACATTTTAAACCTAAAGCTTGTTTAATTTCTTCTTTACTTAATTTTCCACTTCCATCTCTATCCATCATCCAAAAAGCCATAAATAATTTATCTTCCATAAAAAGTAAATGTCTATCTAAAGAATCCACAATAAAATCATTATAATCAAATCTTCCTTCATAATTTAAATCAAAATTATTAAATAATTCTTCTGCTTTTTCAGCAATATCATCATCACAGAATTTTCTTAAACCTTCTTTAAATTCTTGTAAAGTTAATGTACCGTCTTTATTAACATCCATTTCAGTAAAAGTTTCTTTCAATAATTGAATATCAGAATCACCTAAATAATTAACAATAAACATTAAAATATCTTTTTTTAACTTAGGACCTTCAATATATTTTTTAAAATTATCTTGATTAAAATCTTCTAAAACTTTTTCACTATTAGGAACAATTTTAACTAACCAATCATGTTCAATAATTTGATTAACATTGAATCTTTTATCAGCATCACAAATCATTTTTTTCAACAAATCTTTAGCTTCATTAGAAATATTTTTAAAAGAATCTTCAGGATAAAGAGCTTTTTTTTTATTAATAGCTTTAATAATTTCAGCATCATTAGTACCATCAAAAGGAGCATTTCCAGTTAACATTATATATAATATTACTCCAGCTGCCCAAATATCACTTCTTTCATCTAAATTTCCTAATAAAACTTCAGGACTGGCATAATGAATATCTCCTAATTTACTTGGAAAATGTTTTTTGTCCATTTTTTCTTTTTTACTTGCCTGAATTTCACCTAATATTTTACTCAAACCAAAATCTATTACTTTTATTTCTGTATTGTCTACATCATCATTTGTAAATAATATATTTTCTGGACGTAAATCTTTATGAGATATTCCTACCTTATGACAATGCATTAAAGCATTTATTATTTGTTGAAAAATTTCTCCTGCTTCTTTTTCACAAAAAGTTCTTCCATTGTTTAATTTATTTATTATTCTTTCTAATAAATTTCCTCCTTTACATTCTTCCATTATAATATCTATTTTTCTCTCATCTTCATATATATCATATATTTTTGGAATGTTTTGACATTCATTTGTCATTAAATATTCTATTTCTGCATTAAATTTTGGCATTTCTGCTATTTTTCTTTTTGTTATTTCTTTACAAAAACGATTTTCTCTTGTTTCTTTGTCTTTTAAACTTAAAAATGTTGAAAATGTCCCATTACCTAATTCTTTCATTTTTAAATATTTTGATGCTATTGTTCCTTCACTTCTTTTCACTGGAGCATCAGGATCATTGTCTACTTTTAATTTTGTTGGTTTCATTTTTTATTATTTTTATAATTCTTTTTCAATAATTTTTTATTTATTATTTTTTATTTTAAATTTTATATATATATAAAACTGAAAAGAACCAGTATTAAATTAATAAAATTTTTATATTTTAAACTCTAATAAATAAAACTTTATTTCCAATAATTATAAGAATTGATTTTATAAATAATTATTTATTAATTTTATTTTAATGTGTTAATAAATATTGCCAAGTAACAATATTATCAACATTATTAGAATTACTTGAAAAAAACTTTCCATAATATTGAATATTATCTTTAATAGGGAAAATTAATTCAAAATCAGTAACTGAACTTCTTAAATTTTCTTCTTTAAAATCTCTTAAAGTACCATTAACAAAATATTCATTATTAAATTCATGTCCTTTAAAGCTTAAATTATTTTTATCAAACCCATTGAAAATTTCTGCTTTTAATCCACCTAAATTAAATTTATTTATTTTTCTATTATTAATTTTAATTCTTTCATCTTTTTTATCTAAAGAAAATAAAATATCTTTTTCATGATGCTCATAAAATTTAACTCCAATAACATTAATAATGTCACTAATTAAATTAGTTTTTATCATTTGATCAAGTGGAGAAGAACATTTCATTGAAGGACCTACATTAACTTCGATTAACCAAACATTAAATTTATTATCTACTAAAATATCAAAACCATATAATTCAAATAAACTATTTTTTTTTCCTAATGCTATATCAGCACTTATATCATCTGTTGATGTTATTATTGTTTTTATTATTATATCTTTTATTTTTTCCATTATATTATTATAATTTTCTATTTCATTATTTTTAATAAAATATTCTTTATATTCACTTAAAGACCATTTTGAAAAATTTTCATAATCTTCATCATTTGTATTATTATTATATCTTGTTATATTTTCTTTATTAATTGAATAATTAGTTAAATGAATATAAACGTTATTATAATTTCCTTTTATATATTCTTCAGTTGCAAATCTAACTAAACCTTCTTTATACATATAAATTTTTAAAGGATATAAAGAAGTAATTAAAACATAAATTCTTAAATCATATTTTTTATCGTTTATTAAATGTGGTTTTGAAATATATTTACTAACTAAATAATTTTTCCCATGTCTCACTTCACTGGCTTTGCAAATTGATTTAAATTCAGATTTATTATTTAAAATATGTATCCCTCTTCCTCTACTTAAACCAACTGGTTTAACAATAAATTTAGTTTTAGCAGTTGATAAATTAGAAATAATATTTTTATACTTATCTAAAAATTCATTAGCATCATCTGGTAAAATATAAGTTTCAGGTACATAATTATAATCATCTTTATATAAATTTCTATATTTTTTATAATGTTTATACATAAAATCTTTTCTTCCTAAAGCAAAAGTTGAAGGAAAATGATTATAATGTTGATTTTGATGAATTTCTCTTATTAATTGTTGCATTGAATACATATCATATAAATGCCAAATTATATTTGAATTAATTGGTTTTTTTTTATATTTTATATTTGCTCTTTCACAAATATCAGTAAAGCATTTTGGCATATTATTAAATAATAACATTCTTATTTTATAATTATATGGAATTGTTACATTGTGAAATAAAGAAAATTTTGAATATTTTTTTTCTATTTGTCTTATTGATAAATTTTGAATTAATTTTTCTGGTGAATTATCTGATTTTTTTAAATAAGTATCAAATTCTTTATTTTCTTTTAAAAATTTAGAATTTGGAATAAAAAGAAATAAATTTTTACTTTCAGGGAAATTATACACAGAACATATTTGAGGAGAAGTATCTTTTGGTTTTTTATTCCTTGAATAAAAAGTTCTGAAATTAAAAGTTGATTTTGTATTTAAATAATTATTTGGAAAAAAATTTTCATTTGTATTATTATTTTGATTGTAATCATATACATCAATATGTTCTTTATATTCATTAAATTTAATTGGTTTTATTCTTGGATTGGAATTAAATAAATTTATTCTATTATTATTTATTTTTCTATTTGATTTTGTTATTAATAAAGAATTCATTCTTTTTTTTCCTTTTGATGATGAAGAATAAACTATTTTATATTTTTTACTAAAATTTGAACTATTCATTTTATTCACATGAGGAAAATGAGATCTATTACTTATAGTATTATATGTTGTTGTTATTATTGAAGAAACTGATGAACTTGAACGAACATCCATTTAAAATATTTATAATTCATTTTTTAAAAAAAAAATATTGTTTTTTTAAAATTTAATATAAAAATGTTAAAATTTAATATAATTTGCCTAATTTTTAATTACGATTTTTCAAGTTTTTTTTCAATGTTATTTTTATTACATATAAATAATATTCCTCCAGTAATTAATGGAATAAAATAAATAACTAATTCTACATAAATTTGACCTTCGATGAATATGAATTGCCTTATAATGTAATTTACAATTAATAATAATAAAGTAAAAAAACTTGATATTATTTCAAATAAACTAATTGGAACACTTTCTCCAACACATGGATACGTTAATTCTATTAAATAATCATAACTTAAATAAATAAAAATACTAATATTTATTCCAATAATAATATGAAGGATTATAAAAATAAAATTTTTAGCATTTGATTCAAAAGGAAAATATTCTTTAATGGAAAAAAAAAATGATAATAAAAGTAGAACAAAAGATAAAATTAAATGTGTTAATATTAGATATTTATATTCTTTTATAAAGTAAATATAAATTGAAATAAAAATAAATCCAATAATAAAAGAAAGAAAAATAATTCCTAAATAAGAATTTAATCGAATAATATTTCCTTTAATATCATAATAAGATAAAAATAAAAATAAATGAGAAGACATTATCATTGAAATAATTAATATTTGTTTAATATATTTTAAACACTCTTTAATTTGTTTAAATTTAGAATTAATGTATAAATTTTTTTGTTTTATTTTATAAGGAGTGTAAACTTTAGGTAAGGGATTATATAACATTCCTGTTATTAAATTACTAAATACAATTTTAATAAATGCAATTCTTATTAAATTAGTATCTGATAATTTCATTTCATGGATAAAAAAAGAAATTGAACCACCAAAAAAAATAAAATAAATAAAAGAAGAAATAATATATCTACTTTGTTTAAAAGGAAACCATAAATGAGTAATTTTTCCTAAAGAATTAAATAATAATATCATTGAAATAATAGAAATAAAAACACAATATTCTTTAAAAATAAAGAAATAATTAATATAAAAAATATAAAAAAGTTCTCTTACTATAGAACAAAGAAATGATAAAATTAAAGAAATTCCAATATCAATTTCAATTATATAAATTGAAGGGATTGATAAAAAAATAAAAGAAATTAAATACAAAATTGAATATGAAAAATAACTAAACCAATCACTTGAATTTTGACTTAATTTATACGCAAAAATATCATAAAAATTAAATCCTTCAATAACACAAAATAATATTAAATTAATTAATATTAGAAATCTTTTATTTGATAAATTTTCATCATTATCATTTTCAGATTTCAAACAAATATTAAAAGATTCTCTTGTATGATTTTCACTCATCAAAAAAAAATAAAATAAAAGAAAAAAAATAATATTTATTTAAAAATATTTTATTGCAATTAAATAATTATTCATTCAATTTTTTTTGAACTTTTTTCAAGATTTTAAATTATTTGAGTAATATAAAAAAACATTTTAAATTTAATAAGTATTTTAATTTAAAATTTTGAAAAAAAGAAAAATTTAAAAATTATGATTTTTTTAAAATTTCTTCTATAACATAAAATAATTTAAGAAGCATTTCCTTATCATATTCAAAATTCATAAGAGCTTTAGATAAAAATTGAGCAGCAAAGTCTCTACTTGATCTTTTCATTTGAATCATTTTTTTTAAATGTTCTAAAATATTTAAATAAATATTAGAATAATCACTATTTAAATCATTTTGAAAATCATTAGCATCATAATTCTGTTGGGATTTTAATTTTTGAGGATTTAAATTATAATGATAATTTGAATTAATGATTAAAAAAAGTAATTGAACTAAGAATTTAATATCATATTTTAAATTTGGATTTTCTAATAAATTATAATATATTTTTTTTAAATAAGGTTTATTTTGATTGAAAGTGTCTAAAATTTGTTCTTCATAAATTACTTTATCTTCTCCAGTTGAATTAGCATAATTTTCTATTTTTTCAATAATATTTAATAATACTTTTAGTTTATCTTCAACTTTAATATTTTTAGAATTTAAATCTTCTAATTTAGAAATATTAATATTATTATCTTCAATAAAAACATTATTTGATTTTCTAATAGAAGTTTTAAAATTTTTAACTTTTGAATTATCATCTAAATCATCATTTTCATTTTTTTCAATAATTACTTCAGTGGTGACTTGAATAGGTTCTTCAAATTTATTTTTTATTTTTTTTTTCTTATATAATTCTTCCAATTCTTTTTTTCGAATTTGTAATTTTTTTTCTAATTCTTTTTTCCTAATTTCATCTAATTTTCCTGGTTTATGATTCATATTTAAATAATAAATTTCGTTTTTAATTAATTTATATTGTTTTTTTTTTTCTTTTAATTCTTCATCTTCTTCTTCTTCTTCTTCCTCTTCAACAGGAATTATTTTATTACCCCTTAAAATTGGATTTTCAACTTCATTTATAATTTCTTTTTCATCTTCTTCTTCATTAACAATATTTAATTCTATTTTTGGTTCTGGAGGTTCTTTAATTTTTCTATTCATTAATTTAATTAAAGTTTCATTTATTTCTTTTTCCATTAATTCATTTTCCATATGTAATTTCTTTCTTTTATATATAATTTCATCATTTTCTTCTGCTAATTTTTTCACTTTTTCTAATAAATCTGAATTTAATTGTTTCATTGTATTACAATAATCATTTTCTTCTTCAAATAATAATCTATTTTGTTCTGATTGATTTTTTAAAATTGATTCAAGAGCTAAAAGTTCATTTTGTTTAGTTAATATTTTTTCACTTATATTATTTTGATTCATCATTACATTTTTTGAATTTAAGTATTTACCTAAATTATATTTTGGATAGTCCATTAATATTGATTTTGTATTTTTTAAATTTAAATAACAATCTAAAATGCTTTTATGATTTTGTTTTAATAAATCTTCATTTCTTTTTTGAGCTAATAAATTTTGTTCTTTAAGTTCTTGAAAATTTGTTGGTTTTTTAAATTCTGTATTTGAAAGATTTTTCGGTTGTTCTAATATTTGAGAATAATAATTTAATGAAAAAGGTTGAAATTTAGTTGTTTTATATAAGTTATTATTTGTAAACATTTTTTATATTTATTTTTTTAATTTTATTAAATATTTTTAAGATTTTTTTGAAAAAAAAGATTTCATGTTATTATATTTATTTATATATTATAAATATCTTAAACTTTCACAATACAAAACATTAATTCACATATAGAAAAATATTATTAAAATAAAAGATACATTTATAATTTTATTTTAAGCTATATATATAACTTTCAATTAGAAATTCAATTTTTATTTATTATTCTAATAAACGACAAAGAACTAAAATTGAATCCCCAAATCATTTTTTCATCACACTTATCGATACAATAAAACACTTAATTTTAAAAATTAATATTAATACAATATACAAACTCGAAAATAATATTAATATTCTTTTAACTCACATGAAATCAAAGTTTTCCCAGTTTTAAATAGCATATTTTTACTAATTAAAATTTTTTGATTAATTAAAAGCCAAATTCCATTGGTTGAAATTTTACATTTATTTTCATCTTCATTGTACAAACCATCATAAATATAAAATTCATTATTAACATTATCGTAATAAAAAGTAAATTGAACTCTACTTACTCCTTCTTCATTATTTAATACAATATTACAATTTTCACTTCTTCCAATTAAAATAATATTATTTTCTTTATATTTAAATTCTCCTTTTTTTTCTCCATTATATTCAATTAAAACTAAATTATCATTTTCTTTAATTTGAAAATTAAGAAAAGATTTATTATTGAATAAAAAAATATATTTTTCTTCGAATCCAATATTAATTTTTTTATCAATTTTTAAATAAATACCACTTCCATCATCATATCCTTTAATATAATATTTACCTTCTTCATATTCAATATCAAATTGATGAGGTTGAATATTTTCTTCATTAAAATAGTAATCAATTTCTTCGATTTCATCTAAATTTGAACTTTGAAAAGAACTTGAATTATCATTTTTTATTTTTTCCTTTATTTCCCCTCCAAAAGAAAAAATTGAATGTGAGGGATCTTCTTTTGAAATTTTTATTTTTTCATTTTTTAAATTTTTTAAATTATTTTGATATATTGATATAATATCATAATTTGGATTAAATTCTTTTGAAAATTTCATTATTAATTCTATTGAGTAATTAAATAATAATGTTGAAGAATATGTTTTTGAAATATTTAAATTGTTGTTTGAGAATTTCTTATCATAAAATAAACTTTTTCTATTAATATTATTTTGCATATTATTATTTATTCTATTTATTATTGATGGAGAAATTGAAGGTGGAGTTTCATATAAATTATTAGTTGTTAATGTATGTTTTGTTCTTTTTGAAGTTATTAAAATATCTTGATTTAATGTTAAACTTGAACTTTTTATATATCCTCCTATCATGCATCCCATTTTTTTGAAGTTAATATTTTTATTTTTTATTTTTTCTCATTTTAATTATATTATATATTCTATGATATTAATTGAAATTAATATTAAATTTTAAAGATAAATATATGGATTAATTAAGTAACCATAATATTAAAATATAGGCAAAATATAAAAAAATATATAAAAAAAATAGGTTTTATAATACTTTAACTATAACTTTTACATTCCTAAAATAATAAAAATAATTAAAATATTAATTTTTCATTTTATAAAAATCAAAAAAATTACTTTTTTAGAAAAAAAATGGACCATTATCTTGCAATAATATGCGATAATAAAAGATATAAGATAAATTTACCTTCAACATATAAAGAATTTATAGTTAATATTCAAAACTTATTTGATTACTCGAATGAAGACATTGAAAAAATAAAATTTACTTATCATCTTGATGGATTACCAATAGAAATTCAAGAAAATATGTATGAAACATTTATCATAGAAGACATAGACAAAATAAAAGAAATTTTTTTAGAAAAAAAAGAAGACAATCAATTTTTTAATCATATAAGAATTGATTCAGAAAATAATGATGAAAAAGATGAAAAAGAAGAGATATTATTAAATAAAATATTAAAGATAATTAATCCTAAAATTAATGATTTAGAATTGAAATGTAAACAGTTAGAAGAAAAATTGGAACAATATCAAAATTTAAATGATTCTTTAAATAAAAAATGTAATTATTTAGAAGAAGAATTAAATAACGTTAAAACTAAATTTGAAGAATATAAAATATACCAAGAAAAAAAAAACAATTTAATAAAAAAAAAAATTCCACCAACATCTGATTTTAATTTATTTAGTTCGAATTTAAGTAAAAGTGATATTTCTTCTTGTAATGAAAATACAAAAGAAGAAAATTTACATTTTGAATCAAATTCCTTTTCAATTAAAGAAATTAATAATGAAAAAAAAAATGATGATGAAAGTATAAAAGTTATTGTTGATTCAAATGAAAATAAAAGTAAAGAAATATCAAAAAATAAAATGAAAAAATCAATTTCGTTAAAAAAGGAAAATGAAGAAAATGAAAAAAAATCAATGTTATCCAATTTTTATAATGATTATTTAAATAATAGAGAAGTAAAAGATTAAAATAAAACAAAGAAATACAATTAGGAAAGTTTATTAAACTGTTTAACTGATAAAAAATCAATTTTAAGATAACTAATCTAATAAAAAATTATATAAATTTTTTTTTACATTTAAAAAATAAGAAAAAAAAATTTTTTTGTTTTACTTTTTTAGATTTTATTTTCCTCTTGTAAATAAACAATAAACAATAAAAAAGTAAGAAAAGTAGAAAATATAAAAATTAACAAAAAGAAAAGGAAAAAATAAAATTGAACTAAGTTATATTTTCCAATACATTTTCCAGTCCAAGGACAATGATGATCTTGTTCTTTAACACATACATTACAAACATTACAATGAGTAACATTTAATTTTCTAGGAATAATAATATTACATTTTTTACATTTTTGAAAATCTTTGAATTTTTCTTTATTATTTAAATTAAAGTTTTTAGAATAATACTTTAATTCTGGAATTCCTGGATTAATTAAACTAGTACTTAAATAAGATAATAAAAAGAATATATATGATAAACTTTCAATCGTTTTTGCAATTTTATAATTGTTTTCAAAAATTGTAAAAAATTCTAAGAAATAAAAAAAGCTTATAATTCCTATTAAGCATAAACCTAAAGGATCTTTTTTTAACTAATTAAAATTTAATAAATATATACAATCTGGTCCAATTGTAAATAAAGGCCAATCATTTATATACCAAAATACTATTGAATTTCCTAATTTTTTTGGATTTTTTATTTTGTAGTCATTTCCATATAGTATTTCTTTTATTTTTAATTCATTTTGTTTTTCTAAATCAAATTTTTCTTTCTTTTCTTCTTGATTTGTGGTCTCTGTTGATGTTGATAACTCCACTGAAGGAGAAGGTGTTAAATTTATTGGTTCTGTCTCTTCTGACATTTTTTTTTTTTTTTTCTTGATATTTTATATATTATTTTATTGTTTTTTATTTTTTTTTTTGCATTCTTTTTTTTGCTTTAATTAAAATATTCAAAAAGCATTTATTTAAATATAAAATTACTCATTTTAAGCTTAGATCTCTAATTTTATTTGTTTTAATTAATCTTTATTTAAAATTTCCTTTTATTGATTTATATTATTTGATTTATTCATTTTATTCTTTGAAAAAGCTTTTATAAGATTATTTTTATTTTTTAATTATTTTTTATATTTGATTAAAACAAAGAATTTAAATTGTCAATTAAAATCAACTTAAATTTTATGTTTTTAATATCATTTTAAATAATTAAATTTGATTAATAATAAATATAATTATTTATCAAGTATAAATTAATATATTATTTCAAATGGATAGAGAAAATAATAATATTGCAGAAAAAATAAGAATTTTTATTCAAATTCTACCATATAATATTAGAATAGCAGGTTTATTTGATAAAAAAGCTCAGGTAGGAATAATATTAAGATTTGTTAAAGAAAAATTATTTAAATTGCATTTATCTTTCAAACCAGGAAGAATTGAATTAAAAGAAAATTTATATATATTACTTCCAGAATATAATATTTCTGATTTTTTAAATGATAAAGATGAAATTATTGTTTATTCTGAAGATTATGGTATTAATCAAAGATTTATTACTGATGATTTTAGAATAATGAATAAAAAAAGTATCACTTACTTATATCATAAATTTATTGGAATTAAAAAGAAAAAACCTAATAAATATGAAGAAAATAATCCTAAGGAAAAATTGAAAGAAAAAACTGAAAAAAATAAAAACGAAAAAATTAAAAGTAAAGAAAAGAATAAAAAAGATAAAAAACATAAGGAAAAAAATAGAAATTATTCTGAATCTGAAAAAGAACATTAAAAATAAAATAAATATTAAAAAATCCATAAATATAATTTTTTTTAAATATTAAATTTTTAAATATTGATTATTGATTTTATTTAAGAAAAGAATAAAAAAAAATAATTAAAAAAAAAAATAAAACTAACAAATGGAAATTTATCAAACATTATTTAATATATGTGTGAGTATAATTATTTTAATAAATTCACTTTTTTTTTTGAATTCATATGTTTCACTTTATAAAAATAAAAAAGTAAAAGAAGATTATTTATATGTTGAAAAAAGTTTAATAACTTTCATATGTTATATATTTTATATGATAGTTTGTTTATTTAATATATTAGATGAAAATTCAGGAAATTCTTCAACTTCAATAAATTTATCGTTAATTCAATTACATATTTTTAATTTATTTATTCCTGCTTTTTATTTAATAAGATTATTTATGTCTTTAGAATTTTATTTGACTTTCAAAAGACCAAATTATATTTTTAATTCTATTATTTATAATTATAAATCTCGATTTTATTATGAAATTATTATTATTTTAATTAGTTTTACTTCTTATTTTTTTGATATAACTTATTATAATAATGATAAAAATATTATAATTGGGAATAATCTATTATATTTAAATCCTTTTTATATATTTGATTTTTATAAATGGAGTATTTTAACAATAACTTCTTTAATGTCTTTTTTATTATACTTAAATACTTTTAAATTAGTTCAACCTTTTATTTTTAAAACTCAAAAAAAATTAATTTCAGTTTGTAAGAAAAATATAATATTATCATTTTTATATATAATATATGGAATAGAACAAGGAATAGGAATATCAATAATAAAAATAAGCCAAAGAAATTCCAAAATAAAAAACTATGAAAATTTAAATATATTATCAAGTATAACATCATTTTTATTACTTTTCATAGATTCCTTAATAGAATTTTATTATTTATCAATATCAAAATTTTCTCAATATAAATTAAGAAAAACAATAATAGGATTAATAGGAAAAAAATTAAGAAAAGAAATAACAGAAAATATACAAAATACTCCTTTAGAAAGTATATCTTATTCATATGAATCTTTTACTTTGAGTTCTTTTTCTCAAGAAATAAATGAAATTTTAATTCCTTCTCCTGGAGATGAAGAATTAATTAATTGTTATAATAACGGATATATATTTGAAGATTATATTTTTGATTATTATGATTGTATTCTTAATATATCTTTATTTTCTATTTTTAATATTTATCAAACTAAAAATTTTAGTAAAAGAGCTCAAACTAGAAATATGAGAAAAGCTTTTAATGTTAGTAATACTTTATCTATTAGTGAAATTCCAAATGATAGTTATTCTTCTAATCAAACTAATACAAATACTTTTAATTTTAAACTTAATAAGAAAAAAAATGATTTTAAAAAATTTGAATATATTTTAAATTATAAAATTGATGGTTTTAATCGTGAAATTTTTTCTAATTTAAATGTTGATATCTCGTATTTTAATGTTAGTAATATTTTACAAATTTTAAATTCAAAGGGATTAAATGTTGAAAATATAACAAATTCTCTTTTAAATCATTTACAAACAAAAAATAAAAATTCTTTTGATAGTTTAATAAGTTTAAATATTCAAGACCAATCATTTCAATATTTAAATTATATGTCTTTAAAAACAAAAGATAAAGGATTGAATATTGATATTTTCCATTCAGAAATGAAACCTTTGACTGAAAAGTTTGATAATTATTTACAAAGATATTTTTTTCATATAGAAACAAATCCAACATCTTTTTTACCAATAATATTAGGAATATTTAAAATAAAAATAAATAATTTTAAACCATTATTAATTATAATAACTCAAAATTCTTTAGTTGAAAATAGACAAAAAGATACTTATTCTTTTTGGCAATTAGTAAGATTTAATAATCAAAATAAAGTATTAAGTTTATCTTCCTCTCAAAATACAAATGATTCTTTATTAATAAAAAATGATCCAATATTTGAAAGATCATATGAAATAGAAACTAAAAAAGATGATATAAATTTAAATAAAATTTTATTAAAGAATTATAATGAATTTATAGATAGTTTACAAAAAGATATTCAATGTTTGAAATTATTAGGAGTAAATAAATTTAATTTATTAATGATGTATTATGAATATGAAAATACTCAAAAACATGAAAAAGAAGGAAATATTAAAATAAAAAAAAAAGGAAGTAAAGCAGAAATAATTAATATTGGAACTATACAAGAAATAAATGATAGTATTAATTTTAGTCTTCCAAATGATATTATGAATGATGATAATTTATCTGATCATGAACTTGAAACTAATGATGAAATTAATTTCAATAATTATAATAGTAATAATGTTGATTTAAATGATATTGATGATAATTTTGAGGATTTTAATTATAAAATTAATTTATCTAGTTATGATGGAACTTTTCATCATTTTAATTGTTTATGTTATTTTATGTTTGAAAATTTATTTGATTTAACAAAAAGTTTTAAAAATAATTTTTATGATAAATTTTATAAAAATGTCATTGAACATTTCGCTAATTTTTCTCCTGTTAAGAAATAATTGAAGTTTATTATTTAATATATTTTTATTATTTAAAAGTTTTTTAAATATTAAAAAATAATAAAGGTATTATTGAAAATAATTCTTTAAATTATATTTTAATTTTTTTAAAAATTTAATTATTAAATTGAAAATAAAAACACATGGAACAAACAGCAAAAGAATTCTTAGATTATTTATGTTATATTGGATTAGTTACTGATGATTCAATAAATATATTTTTAACTACTTTAAATTCTTGTGTGAACTCATCAGAAAAAATAAAAGAAATTTTAATTAATACTCTTTTTTCTTTTTTTCAAAATCTTCCAGAAATAAATCAAAAATCAATGAGTTTAAAATTAGTGAATAAATTTTTTGAACATAAATTAAAAGCAAATACAAATATATTAAAAACTATAATTGATATATATGAAAGATTTCAAACAAGGAAAAAAAAGCATTATTATAATTTATGGTATTTATTAACATTTAATTATGATATGAATAAAATGATTAATTTCCATAAAAAAAAAGAAGATATAGAAATAAAAATAGAGAATAATAATATAGACAATAATTTATTTACATTTCAAAATACTAGAAATTATAGAGGTTCATCATATCAAAATTTAAGGAAAAATTTTTATAAGAAAAATTCAAATGAAATTTTAAATAAAAGAAGTAAAAGTAATAATACTTCAAGAACAATATTACAAGATTTTATAAGTAGACAAGATGAATATAATAAACATAAAAAAAGAAATAAAGAAAAATTGATGAAAAGATCAGAAGATGAATTTGGTAAAAATTGTACTTTTGCTCCTCATATTTCTAAAAAATCTTTTGATAAAAATTATAATAATATTTCTACAAATCAAAATAATTATTCTTCAGATCCTAATAATAATATTTATCAAAAATTATATGAAGATTCTAATCGAAGACAAATTATTAGAAATCAAAAAATTGTTGATTATGTTAAAAGAATTAAAAGTGAAAGTAATTTTCATTCTCAAAGTGGAAATAGTCAAAATTCAAGAAAATTTATTGATAGAAATAAAATTGAAAAATTATATAATGATTATAAACAAAAACAAAATAAAAGAAGAGAATTAACTGATAAAATTGATAAAGAAGAAGGTATTACATTTAGACCTTATATTTCAAAGAAAAATAAGAAATAATATATTTAATATTGTAGAATTATTTATTTTTTTTTTTCATTCAAATTAAACAATTTAAGAAATTAATTTAAAAAAAAACAAAAAAAATTTTTTTCAAATTTTAATGAATATATTAAATAATTTTAATATTTTTATGTTATAATAATATTGTTCATAGTATTACAAAATTATATTAACATTATATCTAATGACACAAAGAAGAAATAATAAAAAATATTATATATAGAATGATAAATTTTAAAAAATAAATTCCATTAATACTTGATAAAACATTTACATCAAACGAGAAAAAATACCCAATAACTAAATCAATTTAAATTTAAAACTAAATCTAAAATATATTTTATCAAAAAAACGAAATTTTTACAAAACAAAAATAAAATAATTAAAAATTCAAAATAAATTTGTCAAAATGAATATTTTGATCACCACGATTTTTTCCAATTAAAAAATCAGAATCAATTTCAAGAACTTTACTTATTTCTGTTCTACTTCTTCCTTTAACAGGAATTTTAACCGAAGAACAAACATGCCTTAAATATTTAAAAGGATATTTTAAATTTTTAAAACTTTTAACATTTTTTATTGAATTTGAAATTTTAATTTTTTCTTTTCTTTTTAATTTAATCATCATATTTCTTTTTAAAAATGTATCAAACCCTCTCATTATTTTTTGTAAACTATGAGAATAATCTTTGATTTCTATTGAAATATTATTGTGAAAATCCAATGGAGATTTATTTAAACTTGGTAATTCTTCTTTAACTTTATTAATTTTTATTTCTGAATCAATAACTTTTAAAAGTTGTGTTCTAATTGAATTAATCTTCAAAGGATTTTTAGACATTTAATTAAATTAATTGAAAAATAATAATAATTAATAAATATATGAGAAAAGCTTTAATTGAAAAATTGTTAAATACTCCTTGGAATGTTCATGATAATCTTATTATTAATTCAATTAGAATCAATCAAAATAATGATTTATTTATTGTTGGAACAAATATTGGTTATAGAATTTTTGATGTTGAAAGTTTTACTCTATTAAATCAATTTGATAATTTTCATCATGATATTGGAGATATTATTAATGCGTTAACTTATTATTCTTCTAAATATGTTTTTTTTATCGGAAGTGAAAATAATGAAAAATTTAAACCTAATTGTCTTTGTTTAGCAAATGATTTTTTAAAAGATTCTAAAATAATAATTAAATGCCAAGAAAATATTTATGATTTTTATATTAGTAAATATTTAATAATACTTATTTTTACTAATAAAATTGTTTTATTTGATTTATTAAAATTAGAATATATTAAAACTATTAATGATATTGCTTCTAATAATAAAGAAATTGTAAGTTATAATATAGATAACGATTATTTTTATTTAGGAAAAGTTGGAATAAATTCACAAAATAAAATTGAAGTTTATATTTATACAATAAATGATAAAAAGGAAAAAAAATTAATGGAAATTAAAAAAGAAATTGAAGTAAATAGTTTTGATTATATTAATACAATATTTATTGATGGTGGAAATACAAATTATATTTTAGCAACATCAAAATATTCAAATAAAATTCATATTTATTCAAAAGATGAAAAATTTAATTATAATTTAAAATTTTGTTTATATTTAGGAAATCAATTATTTTCATTAAACAATTTTATTTTCAGTGAAAATGCGAAATATTTTATTTTATTAGTAAACAATTATATTATTCACATATATAAATTAAATAAAATTTTATTTAAAAGAGAAAATTCAAAAAATAAAATTAGTAAAGATAATCCTTGTGTTTGTCAAGTTTATAATGATAATGAAATAAATATGAGTTTATCAAATAAATTATCTTCTCATTCTTTTTTCAGTAATGTTTACTCTAAATTTACTGGAGCAACTGGAATTTTTCAAAGAATAATAATTGAGAAAATAAAAGAAGAAAATATTTTAATTTTCCAGAAAAAACTTTTAAAAACGTTTTCTGTTATTCAAAAAAAAGGAGGAGTTGTTTATATTAAATATGGTAAAAAAGGAAAAGGTAAAATTAATAAAAAAATTAAATGGCTTCATTAAATTTTTTTTACATTATTTTTTCATAAATATTTTTATTATTTTTCATATTTTTTTAAATTGTCTAAATGAATGTTTGATAAATTACAATGTCTTAAATAATGAACTTGATTTCCAAATTTTCTTTTACATAATCTACAAATAACAACTTTATTAACTTCATTTTTTATATCTTTTAATAATTTTTCAATTTCATTTTTTTTTTCTTCAATAATTGACATTTTACTTATTTCTTTTTTATCATTTATAATTAATTCAATTTGTTTATTTTCTTTTTCATTCTTTTTAATAATTTCTTTCTCTTTTTTTTCCTGAATTATATTTTCTTCTTCACTTTCTGATTCAAAATCATAATTTTTTTTCTTACCTAAAAATTTATCAAAATTCTAAAAAAATATGATTAAATATTATTAAAAATTCAATACTATATTTATAGGAGTAAAGTGAGACATTAAATTTTTAATTATTATTTAAAAATAAATATAAATTCAATTTTATGAATGACCAATTAAAAACTCAATTTTCTTCAAAATTAACTCAATTAACTAGGATTATTTATTTATTAAATGCTAAAAATGAAGAAAATGAATTAATGCTTGAAACTATTATTTCAAATTTAGAAAAAGAACATAATGAAAAAATTAGTAAATTATACAATAAGATTAATTCACAAATAAATGATTTTAAAAATTTGAAGAAATTATATGAAGAAAAATATGAAAATTTCAAATTAGAAGTTGAATATAAATGTAATCGAGTTATAAACAAAATTCAAAAAGAATATAATGAATTTAAAGATAATAAAAAAAATATTAATGAAGATATAAAATATGAATTTGAAATTAAAGTTAATTCAATGTCAAATCAATTGAAACAATTAAAAGATGATTATGCTAAAAATGTTTTTGAACAAAAGGATAAAAATAATAAATTAACTATAGAATTAGAAGATTATAAAAAAAATTATGATAAAAAAGTTTTAGAATTAAAAGAAGAAAACGATAAAATTTTAGAAAAAACAAATTCAGAAATGAAAAAAAAAATTAGTGATAAAGATATTATTATTAATGATAAAAATAGAAATTTGAATGAATTAAATAAAAAATATGAATTATTATATAATGAATTCACAAATTCAAATTCAGAAAAAGAAAAATTACAAATTGAAATAAAGAATTTAAAAAATCAAATATTATTATTAGAAAAACAATTACAAAATATAACTAATGAATATAATAATTCTTTAAGTAAATTAAAAGAAAATAATGAAAATGAAATAAAAAATCAAAATAATTTAGGAGAAAAAAATAAAGAAATTGATAATTTAAATAAATTAATTTCTAAAAAAGAAGAAATAATTAATAAATTAAATTTAATTAATAAAGATTTACAAGAGAATATAGAAAAAAAAACTAAATTAATAAATGAGAATAAAGTATCTTTTAGTAAATTAAATGTTGAGAAAGAAAAATATTTAAAAGAATTAAATGAAATAAAAATTAAATATGAAGAAGAAAAAATAAATAATAATAAAAAATTAGAAGAAGAACAATTAAATTTAAATAATAAAATATCAGAAATTAAAAAAGAATACAATTCAAAAATAGAAAAAATAAAAAGTGAAAACGAAACAGAAAAAAAAAAATTTAAAGAAGAGTTTATAAAAAACGAAGAAGAAAAAAAAAATGAAGAATCAAAAAAAATAAAATTAGAAAATGAAGAATTAAAAAATAGAATAAAAGAAGATGAAACAGAAATGAAAAAAAAGGAAGAATCAATAATTAAATTAAAAAAAGAAATAGAAACAACAAAAAAAACTATTGAAAAAGAATATGAAAAAAAAAATTTAGAAATGAAAAAAAATTATGAATTAAATAAAGAAAGAATAGAATCAAAATATCGAGAAGAAATAAATAGAATATCATTTCAACATACTTTAGAATTAAATGAATTACAAATAAAATTAGATTCTCAAATATCTCAATTAAAAATAGATAATATTAAATTAAAAGAAAATTATCAAAAATTATTAGAATTAACTTCAAATTCTTCTTTAAATGAAAAAAAAAATTTATTATCAGATTTATCACTTGAAGAAAAAAAAGAAAATATAAATGTTTTAGAAAATTTTAAGACTGTTAAAAAAGATTTTATTGAGAAAATGAAAAGAAATTCTATTATTAAAGATATTGGATATAAAAATATAGATTCTTCTTCTTCTAAACTTGAGAAAAAATTTATTAAAAATATTGAAGGTAAAAAAGATGATAAAAATAATAATACTATTAATGCTATTTCTGTTAAAAGTTCTATTGGGATTTTAAATAGAAAAAATTCAAAAAGATTTTTACAAAGTTCAGCTCCCAAAAATAATAAAATTAGAATTAATGTTAGAGAAAAAAAATAATAATTTTTTTTTTTTGTTTTTCTTCTCTTTTTTTTCACAGTTTTTTATATAATATATTTTAAATTTTTTTTTTTAAATATGGACTTTCCAAAATCTCCTATTACTATTGATGAAAAAAATTTATTGAGATTTAAAAGAAAAAAAGGAATATTATGTTTAAATAATTCTAATTCTTCTTTAACTCCAATTGATTTATCAAAGAGCACTCAAATGAAAAAAAAATTTTTTGAAAATCAAAACTCAAGAAAAATAAAGTTGTTTAAAAAAAAAATAAATCAGAATAAATTAAATCAAATTATAGAAAGATATAATAATAATAATGATAATTTAATTATAAGAAGATCTTCATCAAATAATAATTCAAATAAAATAATAGAATTTATAAATTATAGTAATTTAAATTTAAAAAATTCTCTTTCTAATGAATCTATTATTATAAATAACGAACAGAATAAAATTAATTATGAAGATATTTATTATTATGTTCAAATTAAATTAGAAGAAAATAAAAATAAAATTGAAACTTTTTTTCATAATAATAATAAAAATTTTAATGATATTATTGATTTTTATAATAAATTTCCTGATTTAATTACTAAAATTATTTTAAATGAAATAAATAATCAAAAAGATAATTTAAAAAGTTTCTCAGGTAATATTGAAAGAATTTTAAATATTTCTTTGATTAAAAAATTATTCTTTAATGATATTATTAGTTCTATTTTTTATAGAAATGCTTTTATAAATTTTCAAAATGAAGAAATAATAAAAAATGATATTATAAATATAATAAATAAAAAATTATCAGATCTAATTGAATTAGGAAATAAAATATTAAAAGATAAAAAATCCGATAATGTTTTTTTTTTCCCAACAATTAAATTTATGGATGAATATTATAAAATGTTAAAAGGAAAAAGACAATTTGATAAAAATTTATTAAAATTATCTCAAAATTTTCGTTTAAAAAAGAATTTATCAAAAATGAACATAAAAAAATATATAATTAATAATAATAATGATACTTCAAAATGTATTTGTATAGAAAAAAAAATAATAGAAGATGAAGAAAAAAGTAAAAAGAAAGAATTAAAAAGAAGAAAAAAAGAAGATGAATTAATGAAAATTTTTACTGAAAGTTTAAGAAATATTGATAATGAGAATAATTGTTTTTCAGATGAAAATATAAAATGGAACAAAAAATATTTAGATTTAAATGATGAAAATAAATTATTATTATATAGAATAAATCAAAAAAAAAAAATTAAAGAAAGTTTAAATATAAAATCTTTAAGTGGAGATAAAATAAAAAATGATAATAAAAAATTATTTAATGGAGTTAAAGAAATGAGTAAATTTGAAAAAGAAAAAAGTAAATTATTAAAAGAATTATGTGAATATATAAAAAGCCTTAAAATAAGAGGAAATA
>JAEEGK010001673.1_pt1 | contig 55503 bp, 27 predicted proteins | sample 8958771 | NCBI WGS metagenome assembly JAEEGK01 (sample SAMN16246547, study PRJNA631951) | gut metagenome | biome: gut microbiome; feature: rumen; material: SC-attached | host: Bos | place: Iran: Karaj | collected 2018-10 | reverse complement strand
TTCGTTGGACTGCCGAAAATATCATTGTGGATGACACCGGCAACTATTACCGCTGTCCCATCTCGCCCGTGGGCGTTTACAAGCTGCGCCACGCCGACGCGCACAGCCGCGACATCTTTTTCATTGTCGCCTGCCGCTCCGCAGGAATTCCAGCCTACATGGACAACGCCACGGAGCAGCTGTTTGTGTATGACGTAAACAAAATGAATTGGCAGATTGTCTCCTTCGCCGAAAGGCAGGAGCCGGCCAAAACCGGGAAACTGCGTCTCGAATACCACGGCAACGCCGACCTGAAGCCGCAGTACTGGACACATTTCACCATTGCCAAGTTCAACGACGGCGATTTCACCTCTTTCGACTACGAGAACGACCCGCGTGTGGCCTCGTTCCCCGCCACATTGGAGCTGGAGGCAGGCTATTACATGCTCTCCACCGGCAACCGCTACAGCGACGGCGCCACCCTTTCGCGGCTGGAGTTTTTCGTCATCCCCGAAGGGAAGACCGTTACCAAGGAGATAGTAATCAGACCGTTAGAGGCGCGTCCCGGCGAGAACTACGGCAAAATCGGCAACAGCAAGTTCGACAGTCCCAACGGGAACACCGGACTGCTCGATTTGGCAAAGGAGAAACCGCTGGTGCTCTGTTTTATCGACCCCAACCGCGAGCCTACCAAACACACTCTCAAGGAGTTGGGTGCCATGAAAGCCACCTTTGACAAATGGGGCGGCAACATACTTTTGGTAATTCCCGAAGACCGATACACACAGCCTTTCGACAAAAGCCGTTGGAACCTGCCCAAAAACACCATCGTTATGGTGGACGGCAGCGGAATGCAGAAGAAAGTCCTTGCGGAATCGAAGCAGTATTTCCGCGACAACTATCCGCTTATCTTCATCGCCGACAAGGAGGGAAATCTGGTTTTCAAAAGCGAGGGCTACCGCATTGGCACCGCCGAACTTATCTATAAAACATTGACACAAATTAAATAACTGACATTTAAATATATATCTCACAATGGAACAATATAGCATACCTGTACTTCTGCTCACCGGATATCTGGGTAGCGGAAAAACAACTTTGGTAAACAACATCCTGAACAACCGCAAGGGACTGCGTTTTGCGGTGATTGTGAACGATTTGGGCGAAGTGAACATCGACGCCGACCTGATACAGCAAGGCGGCGTGGTGGGACAAAAGGACGAAAGTCTTGTGGCCCTGCAAAACGGCTGCATCTGCTGCACACTGAAAATGGACCTTATCGAGCAGCTGAGCGATATTATTGCCCAGCACAAGTTCGACTACATCGTTATCGAAGCCAGCGGCATCTGCGAGCCCGAGCCTATCGCACAGACCATCTGCTCCATGCCCATCCTCGAAGAGAAATACACCCGCAACGGCTTGCCGCGCTTGGACTGCGTGGTGACTGTAGTCGATGCACTGCGTATGCAGAACGACTTCGGCGGCAAGGACCTTGTGAAAGGACATTTTGAGGAGGACGACCTCGAAAACCTTATCATCCAGCAGATTGAGTTCTGCAACATAGTGCTGATAAACAAAGCCTCCGAAGTGCCCGAACAGGAGCTGGGACGCATACGTCAGCTGGTGCATACCCTCAACCCCAAGGCGCGTATCATCACCTGCGATTACGGCAATGTGGATTTCAACCAGATTCTGCACACACATCTCTTCGATTTCGAGAAAACGGCCACCTCGGCCACGTGGGTGCGTGTGGTGGAGGACATACACGACGATGACGACGACCTGCACATACACCATCACCACCACGATGACGATGATGACGACGAGCACGAACATCATCACGACCACGATGATGACGATGAACACGACGAACATCATCACCACGACCACAAAGAGCACGAGGAACACGGGCACCACCATCATCACCACCATCACGACCACGACGAGGGTGAAGCCGAGGAATACGGCATAAGCACTTTCGTATATCACTCGCGCAAGCCGTTCTACCTCAGACGTTTCGACGAGTTTGTGAGCCGTCTGCCCAAGAATGTGATACGTGCAAAAGGCGTGTGCTATTTCCGCGAGGAGTACGACACCTGCTACGTTTTCGACCAAGTGGGCAAACAGGTCTCGCTGCGCGATGCCGGTCAGTGGTACGCCTCCATGCCGCCCGAAGACCTGCAGCAGTTTATGATTGCCAACCCGCAGATTCTCAACGACTGGGACGACCTCTACGGCGACCGCATGCAGAAACTCGTGTTCATCGGACAAAAGATGGACCGCGACGAACTCATCCGCCAGCTCGATGACTGTATTGTTAAGTAGGCAGTTGGTAGGATTTAGTAGTCAGGATTCAGTTGGCAGATAATAAGAAAAAGTTGGCAATTCAAAGAATTGCCAACTTTTTATATTTCAACTTTCAATTATCAATTTTCAACTTACAAAAAGTTTTCCACCGCCATTGCATAGCCTTTTAGTCCGAAACCCGTAACACAGGCGCGGCACACGGGGGCGAGCAGCAAGGTGTGGCGGAAATCCTCGCGGGCAAAGACATTGCTGATATGCACCTCCACGGCAGGCGTTTTCACCGCAGCCAGGGCATCGCGGATGGCCACCGAGGTATGCGAATAGCCGCCGGCGTTGATAATGATGCCGTCGTAGCTGAACCCCACCTCCTGAATCTTGTCAACAATCTCGCCTTCTATGTTGCTCTGGAAATACGACAGCTCCACGTCGGGAAACCGCTTTTTCAGTTTTTCGAAATAGCTCTCGAACGACTCGTTGCCGTACACTTGCGGTTCTCTACTGCCCAGTAGGTTGAGGTTAGGTCCGTTGATGATAATGAGTTTCATGATGTTTTATCGTCTTGTTTGGGTGATGCAAAAATACAATTTATTTTTTAATTCACAAAAGATGCAAAATCGACATCGTCCGCAAAAACACAATTCCACGAACTGATAATGCGTATTTATGGTATTTTCAGTTGGCGAAATTCAGTCTTGCCAAGCGCATATAACATTGTTGAAATTGCGTTGCCGCAGGTCTTCGTGGGTGATGAAAAAATTGAAACAGGCAATCTCATATTTCATTTCCAACCCATAGTTGCAGTATAGCAGAATCTCGTACGAATCCCAGTTTTTGTCGAGTTCATCGTAAAAATTTTTATTAGTTACCCAAACACCGCCTTCGTAGCCGCCGAGATACCCCCACGAATCCTCATCGTAATAATCTTCAATCTGTTCTGCTACCATTTCCCTTTCTTCGTGTGAAAGGGTATTCTCTGCCCATATTACAATTTCCGGGTAACCGTGTCCAACCTTGAACCATACACTTTTTTCCTCATCAATCTCCATGTCGGCAGGCGGTTCTGCACGGTGCAGATTATTTGTGTCGGGTGTGAAAAGCACCTTGCCGCCTTCGTAGCTCCCGAAGAAATGCAACATCCCCTCGTGTGGATAGTGGTTTTCGGGGTCGTGGGCGGCTAAATCGGGGCAATGCAGCTGCAGACAAAAATACATCGGCGTACCGTCGTCATCCACAGGCCACGTAAAACCCTTCGGCACATCGGGCAACCCTCCCACTTTACTGCAGCCTGGAGTTGGGATGTTCAACTCATTTGGATAAATCTTTATGCATTTGCGATGCATCGCTCGTAGTTTTTCCACAGCTTCGGCAACCTTTTTCTTGTCGGGTTTTGATTCGACAAAACTTTTCACCTCGGCAAGAATCACCACCGCGACGACATATATTATCATTATTCCGATGACAACCCATCCCCAGTTTTGCACAAACTCCGCACCTTGGGGACTGTAACTGGCCAGCGCCCAAAGCGACAGCGCCACCAGTATGCCTGGCACAAGCGCAAAAAGAATTATTTTCCAATGGTTGCTCATAAAAAAGGGTCAAATCCTCTTCACGTTCTCAATTCCGTCCACGGCCTGCAGTTTCTGCATCAGGTTGTTGAGGTCGTCGAGGTTGGACACATAGACCATGATAAGGCCCTTGCCAACTCCTTCGCTACCTTCGATGGTGATGCCGCGTATGTTGAGGTCCATCTCTTCGGATATGACGCGGGTAAGGTCCTGCAGCAGTCCGCGGCGGTCCATGGCGGTTATCTGTATGGCGGCAAGGAACGACACCGCCTCGCCTTTGCGCCATTTGGCCTTGACGATGCGGTTTTTGTGGGTGGCCATCTCCTCGATGGCGGCGCGACAGTTGGTGCGGTGCACCACAATGCGGTCGTCCTCCACAAAGCCTATCACGTCGTCGCCGGGAACTGGGTTACAGCAGGTGGCGGGCTCAGGTTTCAGGTTGCCGTATTTGGCGTCGAGCAGTATGTTGCCAAAATCGTACTGGTACTGCTCTTTGAGCGGGGTGTCGGTGGTAAGGGCGTTGTCGGCAGGTTTGTCGGTGCCGCCGAAAAGCGACTTAAATGGCGAAAGAAGCATCAGCCACGGCGATTTCTCGTTTTGCAGGCTGTGCTCCACCTCTTCCTTGCCAATCTCGTTGCGGGCTATCTTATAATAGAGGTCAAGGTCGTCGTCGAGGTTGAAATATTTCTTTATCTTGTCGATATTGCCTGGACTGTCTTTCTTCATCAGCGAGGTGAGTATGGCCCGCAGCTTTTTCTCGCCTTCGTCCTTGTAAAGTTTTTTCTGTTCGCGCAGGTTTTTCCTTATCTCTATCTTGGCGTGGGTGGTGATGACGTACGAGAGCCATTCCTCGGTGGGTTGCACCTTTTTCGACGACAGTATCTGCACCTGAGCGCCGCTGCGCAGCCTGTAGTTGTTAGGCACCACCTTGGAGTTCACCTTGGCGCCCATACTCGAAAGACCGAGGTTGGTATGTATGGCAAATGCGAAATCGAGTACCGAAGCACCAGAGGGCAACGTGATCATCTTGCCCTTGGGGGTAAAGACGTAAATCTCTTTGGTGTAGAGGCTCTGTTTGAAATCCTCCACAAAGTCGAGGGCGTTTTTGTCGGAGTTGTCGAGATTTTCGCGTATCTGGTGAAGCCAGTTCTCCACAATGTCGTTGTGAATCTCCTCTTCGGGATGGTTCTCCTTGTATAGGAAATGGGCGGCCATACCTTTTTCGGCAATCTCGTCCATACGTTTGCTGCGTATCTGTATCTCGAGATATTTTCCGCCGTGTCCCATCACCGTGGTGTGCAGCGACTCGTAGCCGTTGGCCTTGGGGGTGGTAATCCAGTCGCGGGTGCGTTCTGGATTTATGCGGTACATGGAGGTGATGATGGAAAATACGCGCCAGCATTCCTCTTTCTCCACCTCTACTGGCACGTCCAATATGATACGTATGGCAAACACATCGTACACTTCGTTGAAAGGCACGCCTTTGCGCACCATCTTGTTCCAGATGGAGAATATGGATTTAACTCGTCCGCTCATGGTGTATTTGAAGCCACGTGCGTCGAGCACGTCGCGCAGCGGACGGCTCACCTCGTCGATATAGCGGTCGCGGTCCACCTCGGAGCTCTCTATCAGGTCTTTGATACGGAAATACTCTTGCGGGTTGGTATATTTCATACACAGGTCCTCGAGCTCGCTTTTTATGGAATAGAGTCCAAGTCGGTGAGCCAGAGGTATATACAAAAACTGCGTCTCCGACGATATGGCTAGCTGTTTGGTGCTTTCCATCGAGTCGAGGGTGCGCATATTGTGCAGACGGTCGCTCAGTTTGAGGAAAATAACATACACGTCGTCGACCATCGCGAGCAGTATTTTCTTGAAATTCTCGGCCTGTATGGACTGGATCTGCATGTCGAAGACCGATATTTTCGTCAGTCCGTCGATAATTCTCGCCACACGGTCGCCGAACACCGAACGCAGCTCGTCGAGGGTGATGTCGGTGTCCTCTACCACGTCGTGAAGCAGTGCGCATTCCACACCCACGGGCCCCACGCCTATCTCGCTAACGGCGATGATGGCCACCTCGAGCGGGTGGAAGATGTAAGGCTCGCCCGATTTGCGGCGCACGTTGGAGTGTGCCTTGCGGGCAATGGAAAAGGCTCGGAAAATCATATCCTCGTCCTCGGTAGAGAGAGGATTCTCGTCGTTGCACAGCTTTATCAGCTGGCGGTATTTTTCGTCAATCTCGCGGGCTTCGCGAACTTCGTCGATTTCGTACATAGCGGCAGATGGTTTAGTGATGGAAGAATGTAATGAGGTTGGCTACTGCAACTCGTCCGCGTCCTCGGGCAGCAGGTCTTCGGGATTCCAGCGTATGGGGTACACGTTGTCCTTGGTGATGGTGCACGACGGGTAGTCGGCCTTTATCTTCTGCTGGAAATAGTAGGCGTCCAGACGGCTTACAAAATCGCCGACCTTAATTTTGAAATTGGGCTCCTCGAACACCACATACACGGGTATGTCAGGATATTTCTCCAAAAACTGTTTCTTTTTGGCAAAAGCCTGCGACTTGGAGTTGACTCCCGAAAGCGAGGCGACAAGCAGACGGTAGCCCGGCACTGTCTTGGCTTTTTCGTTGAACTCGATGTGTTTATCCACAAGGTTGGACACCTTGGTGTCGCCGGTTACCTGCACCGACCCCCGCGACTGTGCCTGTGCACCAACGCACAAAACAACAGCGGCAAACGATAGTAAAAATCTTCTCATATTGCGATAGATAGAGGGTTTTCCGATTATTTTTCTCTTTTGAAATCAAACTGCAAATTTACACAAAAAAAATGACTTTTTTCGTATCGGCACATAAAATAATGAACATTTTATTTTGTTCGCAGTTGAACAATGCGGGGACTCGGCACTTCGACAAGCTCTGTGACCTCGCCCGCCGTTTTTGAAAATTATCGGTGCATTAGCCTATCGACGGCACACCTTCACATCTTAACATCTTAACGCCTTCACATCTTAACTTCCTCACGTCTTCACAAAAAAACGGCGCAAGGCATAACCTCGCACCGTCTGTTGTTGTTGATTTGTTTCTCTGAATCGTTATCTTGCAGCACCGTGCAAATCGGTGGAGTGGATGGTAAGAACCGGCGTAAGCGAGTGGTGTATCATCTGCTGTGCGTACGAGCCGAGCAGTATGTTCGACATCGTTGTCTCCTGTTCGGCCATAATCATGATAAGGTCGGCGGAGATCTGTTCGGCAAATTCGAGGGTGGTCTGAGTCACGTTCTCTGTCTCCATCTTCGACACAGAGCACCTGATGCCGGAAGCCACGAGCACTTTCTCGGTCTGTTCCACGTATTTGTCCACAATGTTGCGAACGTCGGCCACACCTGAGCTGTAGAGTCCGAGCACATACACCTCGGAGTTGAAGGCACGTGCGAACTTGATGGCGTGGGTAACCTTCTGACGTGTCTCCATCGAGCTGTCGAGAGGCAGCACTATTTTCTCCAACGCCTTGTTGAAGTTGAAGTTCTCGCGGATGGTGAGCACCGGAAGGGTGGCTTCGGTGATGGTACGGTAGGCGTTCTTGCCTATCCAGTTGCGTTCGTAGCCCGAAGTACCGTGCGAACCCACCACGATGAGCCATGCTCCTTCCTCCTCGGCCACGGCGTTAAGCTCGCGGTACACGCGTCCGTGACGGATGATGCACTCCAGTTTGCCCGTGTGCAGTTTGCTCTCGTGACGTTTAATCACTTCGTTGATTTTATCGTTTATCTCCTGATCCGACATCAGTGCCGAATCGTATTTTGTGGATAAAACATAAACTAATTTCAGTTGGTTTCCCCATCTGTTGGCAAGGTCGATTGCAAGGTCGATTGCACAGTCGGAACCCTTTGAAAAATCTATTCCTACAATAATTGTATCCATAGCGATTGAATTATTTGTCCGTATACTTATACATTAAAACTATCGGCAAAGTTACATTTTTTTTTACAAATCGCAAAAAAAATCGTATTTTTGCACTTCAAAAAATTATAAAACAATGAAAAAAATAATTACCGCATCCCTTTTACTGATGCTGCTTTTCGCGGGCAAAGCGTCCGCCGTGGAGGCCTATCCACATAAAATTAAATATCCCCAACCCGACGGGAAAACCATCGTAACCCTGACAATGCGCGGCGACGAGCGTGTGAGCTGGGCAGAGACAGAAGACGGCTACACTTTGGTGTACAACTCCCAAGGATATTTCGTTTACGCCACCCGCGACCAGCGTGGCGACATGGTGCCGTCGCAATACATTGCAACGGAAATAACAGCGCGCAGCGCCGAGGTGTCGGACTTCCTTGCTCGCACCCCGAAATATCTTCGCTACAGCCGCTCGCAAGTCAATGACATGCTTTCGATTTGGAATATCCGCGAAAACAAAGCCAAAGCGCTGGAGAAAAGTAGCAATACCACCGACACGGTGCGTATCCTTGTGATAATGATGCAGTACCCCAACCGCTCGTTTGCAAGGACACAACAGGAGATAAACAACCTGTTCAACCAAGTGAATTACTCCGCCGGAAACGCCCGCGGCAGTGTACACGACTACTATAACGAGGTTTCGTACGGAAAACTGAAACTCGTGGCCGACGTGGTAGGACCCTACACCTGCGACTATAACTCGAGGCACTACGGCAAACACGGTCAAGGCTCTGCAGCGCAGGGTAGCGAGTTCGCCACCGAAGCTATGCGCAAAGCCGTGGCCGGAGGCGCCGACTTCAGCCGATACGACAGCGACGGCGACGGTGCTGTGGACTGTGTTCACATCATTTTCGCCGGTTTTGGTCAAGAATCTGGCGGAGGCGACAGCGTGATATGGTCGCACAAATGGTCGGCATCGCAGCGTGTGGTGAACAATGGCAAATATGCCCAAGTCTATTCCTGCTCCCCCGAACTGTCGGGCAACGCAGGGAACAACACAACAAACAAAATGTCGCACATAGGCGTACCATGCCACGAGATAGGCCATGTGCTCGGTGCACCCGACTTCTACGACATAGACTACGCTGACAACGGACAGTACCCCGGCATGGGCAACTGGGACATTATGGCAGGCGGCAGCTGGAACGGCACACCTCATGAGGGCGGCAACTCTCCGGCTCACCACAATGCCTACACCAAGGCTTATATATACCACTGGGTAAACCCCGTAGTGCTTACGGGATACGACACCGTTACACTTCAGCCTGTAAAATCCGACTCCAACTCTTTTTACCGTATCAACACCGCTACTCCCAATGAATTTTACCTTATCGACAACCGCCAGAAATTGGGTTATGACACCGCAATACCTGGTCACGGACTGATGTTCTACCACGTGCACAGCAGCCTCAATCCTCTTTCCAACATTGGGGCCAACTACACACATCCTATGAAACTATATCCCGTTTGTGCAACGGCATCGGCTCCAATACCTTACGACTCCGCATCATACGGCGATATTAACAGTGCCAACTGTCCATTCCCCGGACACGGCAACCGCACTTCGTTCACCGACTACACCACCCCTCGCACTTGGTCGTGGGCAGGTGAAAATAGCTATATGCCTATACAACAGATAACTGAAAACACAACCAACCACACCGTTACTTTCATATACGGATACCCGACCAACCCCAACTGCAATGCGCCCACCAATGTACGTGTCGATGCTATCACCGACGACTATGTGGAGCTAAGCTGGACGAACAACAGCAGCGCCACTGTTTGGGAAATACAATACTGTCGCTCCGGACTCGACCCGTCGGTGGCAAGCAACATGCGCAAAATAAGGAACATCACCAATACCTCCTACCGTATAAACAATCTTCCTGTAAACGACACTATATATGATTTTTACGTACGTTCTATATGTGGTGTTGGCGACACCAGCGCTTGGAGTCTTATTAAAGCTTCATCGCTGATAAAAATGCCATCTTCGGGAAGAGACTCCATTAAAGCCTGCGGCATACATATCTACGACAACGGCGGCCCCAATACTGATTATCTGGAAAACAACAACTCCATACTTGTGGTGAAAGCCGCACATCCCAAAGCCAAAGTGAACATCAGCGGCATCCTCAACCGCGAGGATTTCGACGAAGTTTATATCTTCGACGGCGAAGACACCTCCGGCACACTGATTAACCACTACTACAATGCTTCTCCGTCCGGTGCGTTTGTCAACGATTCGGTGAACGACACTTCGGTATCCGGAGTACTTACTATTCTTTTTGTATCAGACCCATACCTTGCCGGCACCGGCTTCGATTTCCTCGTTACATGCATCGACACCGCAGACTGTAGCGAACAACCCGTGCCCTACACCGAAGATTTCCACAATTACGAATCCTCAAATGCCACTGCTGCCGGCGGTAACATTCCGCGCTGCTGGACAACATACACGTCAAACACATCTGCCTCGACTGCCGCAGGATTCCAACCCCACGTTTGTGCAACAAGCAACTACTCTCCGTACGCCTCTCAATCCAACAAATATCTTGTTATGGCTGTTAAACGTGAGACAAGTTCGCAAAGGGCTTACGCAATACTGCCCGGTTTTGACGACACTATAACAAAATGCAAAATCTCCTTCAAAGTTAGAATGGGAGGCTCGACTGTATCGGCAAACACCGAAAAACTGCAACTGGGCTATGTAGCCAACTACACCGGAAGCAAAGCAACCGACACTGTGTTCACTCCTCTTACCACAATAAGCCATACAACAACAGGAAACTCAACCGCCCCAACAGCCAATGAAAGAGTTGTTTCCTTGAACAGTTACAACATACCCGACACTGCACGTCTGGCTTTCCGTTGGATGACAACAAGAACTTCCGGTACGAGCACTTACTATTGCGGCATCGACGATATCAATGTTACGTCGTGCGAAGGCAGCTCGCAACAGGATGTGTTCACTTGCAATCCTACCTACACATGGACTCTGAACGGAGAGACCTACAGCAGCGACACCGTTGTTATGCACCGCATCTCCGGAGCATCGTCCACCGGATGCGACAGCTTGGTTTACCTCAACCTCACATTCCGCCACCCCACTTCGGCCACCGACACAATCAGGGCTTGCCGTAGCTACACTTGGATAAACGACACCACCTACACCACAAGCAACTACACCGCCGTGCACCATCTCACCAACACTATGGGCTGCGACAGCACTGTTTACCTGCACCTGACAATACAAAACGACACTCATGTCATCGACAACGTGGTGGCTTGCGGCAGCTCCTACACTTGGATTGACAGCATTACCTACACCTCCAACACAACTACACCAACTTACAACTACACAACATCTACCGGCTGTGACAGCACGATACACCTCCACCTCACCTTCGCCACCCCCACCTATGGTGTTGATACAGTAATAGCCTGCGACTCAGTAACATGGATAAACGGTGTTACCTATCGTATGTCCACCTCAGTGCCACGCTGCACCATTGTTAATGCAATGGGTTGCGACAGCATCGTACAACTGCGCCTCACCATCAAACACAAACCTACCAACCTGCAGGTTTCCGCCGACCGCACCACTATCGACGCCGGCGACAGTGTTACACTCACAGCCTCTGGTGCCGCGAGCTACCTGTGGTCCACCGGAAGCACCAACAACCCCATTGTTGAATTCCCGAGAACGACAACCGAATACTCCGTGATAGGCATCAACGCCAACTCGCCGGATTGTATGGACACCGCCTCTGTGATAATAACGGTGAACGCGGGAATCAACAACGCCGACGCCTTCAGGCTGAACGTCTACCCCAACCCGGCACAGCATTTCATCACCGTGGATGGCGACAACCTCAGCCAGATACTTATCTACAACTCTGTGGGACAGTGCGTTGCAAAACAGACAGCCATCAACGGCAAGAACAACATCTCCATCGAAGAGCTTGCCGACGGCATCTACACCCTGCAAGTGCTCAACACAGCGGGCGAAAAATCCGTAAGGACTTTCGTGATACACCGCAACTAATACGAATAACCTAACTAACAGCGGGACTGGAAAACTCACAGCCCCGCTGTTTTTGTTAAGATAAACATCGATTCTATGAAAAACGACGACAACCCCTCCCCCACCCAGTCTAAAATGGGCATCGGCGGACTGATACGCAAACTACTACCCTTTGTGCTTCCATACCGCTGGCTGCTGATAATCACCCTAACCCTCACTTTCGTAGGCTCGCTGATGGCTCAGGTAAACGCCATTGTCCTCGACCGTACCGTGGACAAAATCAACGAGTTGCTGCATATCGAAGGCGGTTTTTCGTGGGCCACTGCGGCACGGGTGCTACTGATAGTCAGCGTCATACTGCTCGGCAAAGAGCTGTTGTCGGCACTGATAACCTTCGGACAGAGGCTTTTCGGCGAAAAAATCCGTATCAACGTAAGCCGTGACCTGTCACTGAAAGTGGTGGACCGCATACTGTCGTTCCGAATGGCTTTCTTCTCCGCCGACGGCAACGAAACCGGCAAGCTGCAGTCGAAGATAGACCGCGGCACTATGAGCCTCAGCAACACGGTAAAGAATTTCTTCATCGACATCATCCCTCTGTTCACCAGCGCCATACTGGCTTTGTGTCTTATGTTTGCCGCCAATGTATACGTGGGACTCGTGGCTTTGTGCATAGTGCCACTGTATTTCGTCATCACCGCTTGGCAGGCGCGCAAGCTTAAAGGATGGCGGCACAAGGTGTTCGGCACCCATCAGGCTTTGAATAACGGCATTATGAACATCATCGAGAGCATCGCCGTTATTAAATCGTTCAACCGCGAGGAACTCGAGGCGCAACGTCAGGCCGACCTGCAGATGCAGTCCACCGAACAGCAGATGGAGACCCGTAAGACCTCGTTCCTGTTCGAAGGCGGCAAGACTTTCGTGGAACAGATTGGCACCGTGCTTATCATCATCCTCACCGCCTATCTGGTGCTCACAGACTATCCGGGCATGACGATAGGTAAGATAATGTACCACGTGCTGCTTTTCAGCAACGTAAGCGCGCCCATACGTCAGCTGCACCGCATCTACGACGACCTCAACGACGCCCTTATCTACGCTGAGAGTTTCTTCGGAATCCTCGATGCCGACAACGAGGTGGAACAGAGCGGACAACACTGTCCCGACAAGGTGGAAGGACTTTTCGAGCTTAAAAACGTCGAATTCACCTACGGCAACGGCACCCACGCCATACGCGACATGTCGATGACCATCCATCCCAACCAGACTACCGCCCTCGTGGGACTGAGCGGCGCCGGCAAAAGCACCGTGGTGAACCTGCTCGACAAATTCTACACCCCCGACAGCGGCACCATCACCCTCGACGGCGTACCACTGCAACAATGGGACACGCAGGTGCTACGCGACAACATCGGACTTGTGCTACAGAAGAACCATATCTTCAGCGGCACCATCGAAGAAAACATACGCTACGGCAAGCCCCAAGCCTCGTTCGAAGAGGTAGTACATGCCGCACAGCAGGCATATATCTACGACCAGATTATGGAACTGCCCGACAAATTCCAATCCAACGCACTACAGCTGAGCGGCGGACAACAGCAACGCATAGCCATAGCCCGCATGTTCCTCAAAAATCCGCCCATCATCTTCCTCGACGAGCCCACCGCCAGCCTCGACGCCATCGCCACCGAACAAATAAAAGCCTCCATCGACGCCATCAAGAAAAACCGAACCGTCATCGTAATCTCGCACAACATCGGCCAAATTATCGACTCCGACTACCTCTACGTGCTGCAAACCGGACACGTGGAACAGAGCGGCATACCCGACGACGTGTACCGCAGCGGCGGACTCTACAAAGAAATTCTCGACGCCAGCGCCCGAAGCATGAACGCCGACAAAATAGCGCACACGATGGAGAATTAGCACTTTTTCTTGTAATAAACTATTGATTTTCAACAAAATTACAACTATTGCGTCAATTTCTTTTGCAAAAAAACAAAAAAATAAGTACCTTTGTAAAGTGAAACAGTCATATCAAAGACTGTAAACCACTGTTTAATAGTTAAATACAGAATATCCAAATGAAATACAACCGAATACTTCTCAAACTCAGCGGCGAATCGCTGATGGGCAAACAGAGCTACGGCATAGCCCCCGAAATGCTCGAACAATACTCCCGCGACATCAAGACCGTGGTGGAAAAAGGCGTTGAGGTGGCCATCGTCATAGGCGGAGGCAACATTTTCCGCGGCCTCAGCGGCGCCGCCAAAGGCATGGACCGCGTGCAGGGCGACTACATGGGAATGCTCGCCACCCTTATCAACAGCATGGCCCTGCAGGCCGAGCTGGAGAAACAGGGACTCAAGACCGAACTCCTTTCGGGACTGGCCATCGAGCCTATCTGCAAAGAGATGAGCCGTCGCCGCGCCATCGAGGCCATGGGCGAGGGACGTGTGGTAATCATCGGCGGCGGAAGCGGCAACCCCTTCTTCACCACCGACACCGCCTCGGCACTGCGCGCCGTGGAGATAAAAGCCGATGCTATACTCAAAGGCACCCGCGTTGACGGCGTTTATACCGCCGACCCCGAGAAAGACCCCACGGCAACCAAATACACCACACTCTCCTTTGCCGAAGCTCTGGGCAAGAAACTCAAAGTGATGGACCTCACCGCCTTCGCACTATGCGAGGAAAACAGCCTGCCAATCTACGTTTTCGACATGAACACCCCCGGCAACCTGCTCAAAGTGGTGGAAGGCCAGCCTATAGGCACCGAAGTGAAATAAATATTATACAAATAAATAAAACACAATAAGATATGATTACCAAATTAGACGATGTTTTGGCATTGGCCAAATCGAAAGGCAAAAAACGTTTGGTTGCCGCCTACGCTAACGACGCGCACACCATCGAAGCTGTTTACAACGCAATAAAAGCCGGCATAGTGGATGCCACCCTCGTGGGCGACGAAGCCACTATCAAAAACGTATGTGCCGAACACGGTTTCGACGCATCGTTGTTCAAAATAGTGCAGGAAGCCGACGAAACCAAAGCCGGCGTGGTGGCCGTTAGCCTCATCAACAAAGGCGAAGGCGATTTCCTGATGAAAGGCCTCCTCAGCACCGACAAATACATGCGTGCCATCCTTAACAAAGAAACCGGCCTTATGCCCGGCAAAAAGAACGACATGCTCACACACATAGCTGTGTTCGAAGTCCCCACCTACCACAAACTGCTCATCGCCAGCGACGTGGCCATCGTTCCCGCTCCCGATATGAAACAGAAACAGGCCATCCTCGGATACCTCGTAAGCACCGCCAAATCGCTGGAAATTGCGAAACCCAAAGTGGCCGTTCTTGCCGCCACCGAACAGGTGTCCACCGGCATGCCAGCCTGCGTTGAGGCTGCCATCATCTCCAAGATGGGCGACCGCGGTCAGATAAAAGGTGCCTTGGTTGACGGTCCTCTGGCCCTCGACGTGGCTATCGACAAAGAGAGCGCCCAGATTAAGAAACTCACCGGCGAAGTGGCCGGCGACGCCGACTGTCTGCTCTTCCCCAACATCGAATCGGGCAACGTTTTCTACAAAACTTGCACAAAATTTGCCGGCGCCGAACTCGGATGCATGGTGGTTGGCGCCAAAGTGCCCTGCGTGCTCACCTCGCGCGGCGACACAGCCAAGACCAAGCTGTACTCCATAGCTCTGGCTTCGCTGCAATGCAAATAAAAAATGCGATTTTCATTGAACATAGCGATGGCTGTCATGCCGATAGCCATCGCTTTTTTTGAACAACAAAAAATGAATATTATTATGAAATACAACAAGTTGTTCGTCATTCTGCTTGCCTTTTTCACCCTAAACACCACCTCTTTTGCAGGCGAAGTGCTTATAAAAACGGTGAAAATCCACAAGGAGAACGGTAAAAGGCACTTTTTCGGACTCACACGTCCACAATACAGCATCGCCAATGTCAGCGAGATGCTGATTCCCGCCAAGGACGGTGAAAGGGAGTTCACTTTCCGCAACGTGGAGATGGAACTCAAAAACCCTGGACACGAGAAATGCGATGTGGAGTGTGCAGAAGATTATGTATATGGCTATAACAGCCTGAAAGTAAGCGAAAAGAACTTCGACTTGGTTATAAACAGTCTGCTGAAAAAGATAGACCGTCTGCTGAAAAAAGGGCAGTCGTCGGGTACCTATAACGAGGAGATGACGGTGGAGGCGGGCGGCATTGAAATGAAATTCCGCTTTTTGGCCGAATGGGAAAACGGCAACGAAAATGGCGACGCCGACATCTTTATCAGAGTGTGGGACATCTCGGATTTCGGCAACAAAGACACCAAGTAACACAAAACAATTAAAACAGAAAAATCATGAATTACCTTGAAGAACTCAACGTGGCCATTACAGTGTGCGACACCGAAGGCAACATATTGGATATGAACGCTAAATCCGCCAAGACTTTCGAAAAATCGGGCGGCAAGGACCTTATCGGGGGCAACCTGCTCAACTGCCATCCCGAACCGGCACGCTCCAAACTTATCGACATGCTGCACAACCCGCGCACCAACGCCTACACCATCGAGAAAAACGGCGTAAAAAAACTCATCTACCAGACTCCATGGTACGACAACGGCGTTTTCGGCGGACTTGTGGAACTTTCAATGGAAATACCCTTCGAAATGCCCCATTACGTACGCAAACCCCAGCAATAAAGCCATGACCTCCGACGAACTTCTGATGCGACGCTGTTTCCAGCTGGCCCGCAACGGGCGGGGACACGTAAGTCCCAACCCTATGGTGGGCTGCGTGGTGGTGAATCCCGCCGGCGACATCGTGTCGGAGGGGTATCACCAATACATCGGCGGTTTCCACGCCGAACGCAACGCCCTGCTGCGGCCGTACGACTTCCGAGGCTACACACTGTACGTCAATCTGGAGCCCTGCTCACACTACGGCAAAACGCCCCCCTGTGCCGACCTCGTGGTGGAAAAGGGAATTAAAAAAGTGGTCGTCTCCACCCTCGACCCCAATCCTCTCGTTGCTGGAAACGGCATCCGCAAGCTGAAAGAGGCTGGCATAGAAGTGGTTACGGGAGTGCTTGAAAATGAAGGACGCTTTCTCAACCGCCGTTTTTTCACCTTTATGGAGAAACAACGCCCCTACGTTATTCTGAAATGGGCCGAAACTGCCGACGGTTTTATGGACATCGACCGCAGTAACAATCCTAACGGCAAATACTGGATAACCAACGACATACTGAAAATCCTCTCCCACAAATGGCGTACAACCGAGGATGCCATTATGGTGGGCACCAACACTGTGGCCAACGACAATCCGCAGCTCACCGCCAGACTCTGGCACGGCCGCAATCCGCTACGTATCACTATCGACCGCACCGGGCGTCTGCCCGATGACTCGCACCTGCTCCACGGCTCCACGCCGACAGTGGTTTTCACCGAAAACAGCAACCTGCAAAGTCGTGAAAATCTGACTTTTGTCAAAGTAGATTTCCAAAACATTCTGCCGAGTGTGCTCGACTATCTTTATCAAAACAAGATACAATCCGTCATTATCGAAGGTGGCAAACAGCTGATAAACAGTTTTTTGGAACAAGGCCTCTGGGACGAGGCACGGCAGCTGAAAGGCAGCATCGAGTTCGGCAGCGGACTGACCGCGCCGCAGATTGCCTCCAAGCCCAGTCGCACCGAAGTCTTTGGCGACAACACAATAACTTATTACTACAACCAATGTTCGAGGACACTTACAAAACAATAAGATACGCGTCGCAAGGCGTTTACAAGGAGAAAGGCAGCAAGTTTCTGGCCTTTGCCTACCCCATTGCCACCGAAGCCGAGGCCAAAGCGCGTCTCGAGGAGCTCCGCAAGCAGTATTTCGATGCCCGCCACCACTGCTACGCCTACATCCTCGGCGCCGACAAAGCCGCCTACCGCATCAACGACGACGGCGAGCCTTCCAGCACCGCAGGAAAGCCTATCTACGGACAGCTGCTCTCGCACGACCTTACCAACATAATCATAGTGGTGGTGCGCTATTTCGGCGGTATAAAACTCGGCGTGCCGGGACTTATCAACGCCTATCGCACCGCAGCCAAGGACGCCATCGACAACGCCATAATCATCGAGAAAAACATCACCGAAGTGTACAACCTGCAGTTCACCTACGAGCAGATGAACAGCGTGATGAAAATACTTAAAGATGAGGAACTTCCGCAATGCAACCAGAAATTCGAGCTGGACTGCTCGCTGGATTTCTCGGTGCGGCAGTCGGCAAGCACAAGGGTTTGCGACGAAATTTTAAAACTTAAAGGCGTGAAACTCACCCTTTTGCGGATTGAATAACATCAGCTGTTTTCCATCTCCTCCAACTGCTCCGACAGAATCTCCCATTCGTACATCCGCTCCTCCAACGATTTCTGGAGTTTTTGGTACTTGGTGTAATAATCGGGGTCCGTGGCCATTATCTCCGGCGATTGGACCAGCTGTTCGTCCATCTCCTTTATCTTAGTTTCGAGAGAGTTTATCTCTTCCTCCACCTTGCTCACCTCCGAGCGTTTTTTGCGCAGGGCGCGTTCCCTCTCCTTGGCCTGCTCGTAGCTCAGCTTGTTTGCCGAAACCTCTTTCGGGGCGTTCTTTTCGGCTTTTTGCGCCGCCTCAAGGACTTTCAGACTTTCTATCTTGCGGTGCTCCAAAAATTCGAAGATGTCGCCTTTGAACTCGTGGATTTGGTGGTCGCGGAACTCGTAAATGGTGTCGGTGAGGCCTTCGAGAAAATCGCGGTCGTGGGATACCACTATCAGCGTTCCTGTGTATTGCAGCAGGGCGTTTTTCAGCACATCCTTCGAAGCCATGTCGAGGTGGTTGGTAGGCTCGTCGAGCACTAGCAGGTTGGTGGGAGTTAAAAGCAGTTTAGCCAATGCCAGACGGGCTTTCTCGCCGCCCGAAAGCACCTTCACCTTTTTGTCGATGTCGTCGTCTCCGAAAAGGAATCCGCCAAGGATTTTACGCATCTTGGGACGAATGTCGCCCACCGCCACACGGTCGATAGTTTCGAAAACGGTGGCCTCGCCGTCGAGCAGGGCGGCCTGGTTTTGTGCAAAATAGCCGATAGTTACCTGATGGCCGGGCTTGTAAACGCCGCTGTAGTCGGTAATCTCGCCTACGATTATCTTGGCCAAAGTGGACTTGCCCTCGCCGTTGCGGCCTACAAAAGCCGTCTTGCTGCCTTTTATTATTGTTAGGTCGATGTTGTTCAGCACCTTGTTGGTGTCGTAGGCCTTGCTGAGATCCTGCATTTCAACCACTATCTTGCCCGAATGTGGTGCTGGCGAAAATTGGAAACGTATGCTTTCGGTGCTCACCTCGTCGATGCTCACTTTGTCCATCCGCTCCAGCTGTTTTATGCGGCTCTGCACCTGTTTGGCTTTGGTAGCTTTGTAGCGGAAACGGTCGATAAAGCTCTGTATCTGCATTATCTCGCGCTGCTGGTTGGTAAGTGCGGCCATCTGCGAGGCGCGACGTTCCTGCATCAGCTCCACGTAACCGCTGTACGATGCTTTGTAGTCGTAGATACGTCCGGCGGTAATCTCGATGGTGCGGTTGGTGATATTGTCCAGAAAAGCCCTGTCGTGCGAAACCAATAGCACGGCGCCTTTGTAGCCCGCCAGATAGCTTTCGAGCCATTGTATGGACTCGATGTCGAGGTGGTTGGTGGGCTCATCGAGGAGTATGAAATCGGGGTGGCGTAGCAGTATCTTGGCTAGCTCCACGCGCATCTGCCAGCCGCTGCTGAATTCTGTTATCGGACGGTCGAAATCGCTGTGGCGGAAACCCAGTCCGAGCAACACCTTTTCGGCCATCTCGCGGCGGTTGTTGCCCCCAAGCATGGCAATACGTTCCATACATTCGTGGTGGCGGTTGAGCAGTTGCTCGTATTCGCGGCTTTCGTAGTCGGTGCGGTCGGCAATCTGTTGGGTGAGGTTTTGCAGCTCTGTCTCAAGTTCGTCGATATGTGCGAAGGCGGTGAGGGCTTCGTTGAGCACACTCATCGAGCCGTTGGGGATCATCTCCTGCGGCAGATAGCCCACGCTCTGCTCTTTGGCAATGACGATTGTGCCTGTCTCTGGATTCTGCTGTCCGGCGATGATTTTCATCAGTGTGGACTTGCCGGCGCCGTTCTTTCCCACGAGGCCAATGCGGTCGCGGTCGGCGATGTTGAAGGTAACATTGTCGAAGAGGTTGGTTCCGGTGAACTGCACCGACAGGTTGTTTACGGCTATCATTGCACGAGTTCTCTTATAAAAAGCGAAAGAGCCTTGTTTGAGGCTCTTTCGCATATTTTACATTAAATTGTGTACTACTCGAGTTGGAATACAACAGGCAGTGTGTATTGCACACGCACGGTTTGTGTACGTTGTTTTCCGGGAGTCCATTTCGGCATTCCGCGAACCACGCGCACGGCTTCTTCGCCGCATCCGCCACCAATATCACGGACAGCTTTCGGGTTCGAGATAGAGCCGTCTTTTTCAACAATGAACTGCACAAAAACTTTACCTTGCAGGTTCTGTTCTTTGGCGATGTCCGGATATTTGAGGTTTTTGGAGAGGTATTTGTACAAAGCCTCTTCGCCGCCAGGAAATTCGGGCATTTTCTCTACCGATATAAAAGGAGTTTCCTCTTCTTTAGCCTGTTCGGGTTCTTCCTCAACAGGAGCTGTATAAGCATCTTGTGCTGAATTTTCGTTGTCGCCAGCATCTACCGGCAGAAATTCATCTTTGATTTCTACGTTATCAGCCACAACTTTAAATTCCGGAGCCTGTACTTCAGGTTCGGGGGGAGGGGGTGGCGGTTCGGTAGGATCGGTTATCTGAACATCAACATCATCAATTAAGACCTCGGCAGTCTGAACTTGTTCAATCTCCTCTTGGTCGTAACTCTTGATATTGAATGCCAACAATACTATTGCCAAGCTTACCACCAGACCTATCTCCAAATATAGACCTTTCTTTTTTTCAAGGTCAGCCTTGGGTGATTTCTTTGTTTCCATTTTGTTGGTATTTAATGGTTTACACTATGTTTAACTTCAAAAAACGCTGTGCGTTTCGTTCAGCTAAAATACTACTTTTTTTTCTATTTATTGCCTTTTTTTACACTTTTATTTGTTAAAAAATGTTATATCACACATTTTCAGTATTTTACAGCGGTCTATTTATTGTCACTTAATATTTTACTTTAGTAAAGAGCGCGTCTCTCCGAGACGCTGATTTTCAGCGAGTTCATTTTTTTACCCCCACACTGCGTTCTGGTATTCTCCGCTTCGCTATCAAAACAGCCACTGGCTATTTTTTCATGTGGGGTTATTAAGATTATGTGTCTCCGACACATTTTGGGTAAAGATTATTTTTTATTATCGTTATTTCTTTTGTGGATTCGGTGGCGGCAAAACTGTCGTCCATCCGCATCCCCACTATCCAGATTATCTTTCCGTCGGCGTTGCAGAGCAGCCATTTTTCGTTTTTCTCGAAGAGCGACAGTCGGTTGTCCTTGAAAAAGTCGCTCACCTTGCGCGAGCCTTTCATACCGAAAGGACGGAAACGGTCGCCGGTGCGCCATTTGCGCAGCACAAGCGGGAATTTTAGCTTGGAGGAGTCCACAATAACCGTGTCGCTGTCGGTAACAAGACTGCGGCTTCCGTCGAATTGGGAGTGCGTGAAGGTGAGGCTTATCGGGACATCGATGCTAACGGCGTCCTCAAAAATTTGGTATTCGGGACTGTCGGGGCAGTTTTCCGAAGGCCTTATTATTATATTGTGTCGGTCGATAAGGATGGTGTGTGAGGCGGAGTACAGCTGTTTTCCGGCACTTTCGAGCGACGACAGCAAGTTGCCCACGGCTGTGGCGTTGAACCCGAACGGACGCAGCATCTCGAAAAGAGCGGTCTGGGCAGGGACGAGCTGTCGTATGTCGCTTTTGGCGATTGTTATCTCGTCGTTGTCGCATCGAAAAATCTGTTGCTGTTTTTCGACTATGGCCTGACGGAAAATCTGTTCGGCATCGGCGAGGTTCCCCATATTCTGGGCCATGGTCCTTTCAATCTGCGGCGAAATCTCTTTCAGCACAGGCATCAGGTTGTGGCGTATCTTGTTGCGCAGAAACAGGGTGTCGTTGTTGGTGTAGTCCTCGTGGAAGGGCAGTTTGTTGGCGGCGGCGTAATCGGCAATCTCCTGCCGTGTAAAAGGCAGCAGGGGACGTATCACGTTGCCGTTTTTGGCGCGAATGCCGTGCAGTCCTGTAAGTCCGGTGCCACGTATCAGGTTGATGAAGAAAGTCTCTATGGCGTCGTTAAGATGGTGCGCAGTGGCTATAAATGAGTATCCGTTTTCCGACGCGGTGCGGTGGAAAAAGTCGTAACGCTGCTTGCGGGCCGCCTCTTCGATAGAAAGTCTATGCTCTTTGGCAAAAGCCGTTGTATCGAACTCTGCACAGTAAAACGGCACTTGGTACTGTTGTGCCAACGCATGCACAAACTCCTCGTCGGCGTTGGAGTCATCGCCACGGAGATGGAAATTGCAGTGCGCTATGCCGAATGAGTATCCCGCTTTCGCGAAGAGGTGCGCCATCACCACGGAGTCCACTCCCCCGCTCACGGCGAGCAGTACTTTGTCGGCAGGTTGTAACAGCGCGGCTTGGCGCTGGTGTTCAACAAAACGCTGCAAAAGAGTGTTGGCGGGCATTGGCTACTGTTTTAAAATAGAGGGTGTCGTTGCCGACACCCTCGTTGTGTTATTTCTGGAAAATCATTTTCCTCATCAGGCGTTGGCCTTCGAACTCAATACCATAATAATATGTACCGGCACTCAGTTTTCCTTTGTCGAGAGTAATGGTGTGCTCGCCAGCGGCGTAGAAGGCGTTGTTTTGGTAAACCATCTCGCCAAGTGTGTTGATGACGAAGAAACGCACATCGCCGTCGTTAGGCAGCGAGAAACCAATTTCTGTTGCTTCGCGGAACGGGTTGGGCGAGTTCTGGTACAGTTGCAGCGTGCTGTTGTCGGCCACGGGCAGTCCCACGTAGTTGGAGCGTTCCACAACGGTAGTCTGGTTGTTGGCGGTATTGTTGTCGTAGGCTATGGTAACGGTGGCGGAGCCGGAGTACTGATGGCTGCTGCTCTTCGGCACCTGACCGGTCAGTTCGAGGTTGTACGACACTCCGGGATAGAGGTTGCGGTTGCTGCGTCCCGTCACTTCGGTGCCGTTGATGATGGCACGTAGAGTTATAGGCGTGGAGGTGATGAGGTTACCCACGTTCTTCACCTGCAGGAACACGCGGCACGAGGGATTCTCGTTCTCTTCGACAAAGACTTTCACGGCTTCAAGGTCGGTGAAGGTGGTGCCGAAGGTGCTTGTGGTGTCGTTGCTGGTGTTGATGTCGTTGGGGATGCTGAGGAAGGCCGTTACTGCCGAGTAGGCAGCCGGGCGTTGCGGCATCTGGGCGTTGAAAATGTGGTAGCCGCGTCCGAGGGCGGGTATGGTAGTGTAGCAGGTCTCGGTGACGAGGGTGGAGGTGTCGTTGTCGTAGTAGTAGCCCACGGTGAAGTTTTCCGCACGGCGTGCACCGAGGTTGTCGATGGCCAATTCCACGGTAACGAAATTGTGGTCGTATTCGCAGAGCACCACTTCGGTGGCACGAAGGTCCACTTGGTTGATGGCGGCCGAGATATGTCGCGTCAGTGTGTCGTTGTAGATGTAGTCGTCGCCAGAGAGTCCGGTATAAACATCGAGTATGGAGTTGCCCAACGGTGCGCGCACTTTACGTGCAAAGGTGTAGTTGAAGCTTTCGAGAGGCATCAGCGGGTTGCCGGTGAGAGCCATAAAGTCGATGGTCTCCGTCACAACGGTGGTGTTGAATTTGTAGGTTATCGGCATATTTGTTATGGTGTTGCTGCCGAAGTTCTTGATACGCACGGAGATGGGCAGGCTGTCGCTCGGCACCACTATCTCGCCCGGCGAGAGTATGCTCACCATACCTGCGTCGTTCTGCAGAGGTATCAGTCCATAGGCGGTGCAGGTGGAGTCGTTGCTTGTGTAGATATCGTCGTCGAGGATGGTGTAGGCGCAGATGGTGAAGGTGTCGGGCATAGTGCGTTGCACGATGAACGGCGAGCTTGTGAAACGGTACATCAGTATCTGGTCGGGAGGCAGAGCTCCGGTCCATCTGGCTTTGCGCGGCAATGCCGAGCCTTCGGGATGGTAGGCAATCTCTATCGACCGCAGCGTGTCATAGCCGAAGTTGCGTACTATTACGCGCGGTGCTATGGATTGTCCGAACTGTGGTTCGGAAGCCGCCAGCTGTATGGCTATCACACCGGCATCGATGGCGCGTTTGGCACGACCAATCTCAAGGTCGTCGATAGCGCAGCCGTCCAAAGTGCGTGCTTTAGTTCCAGCTAAAAATACGAAACGTAGCTGTACCTCCTGCGAGAAGTCGTTGCTCACTCGCGACAGCGGGTACTGGAACTGATAGTAGTTGTGTGTTGCATTGAAGCCATCGGGACTGGTGTACCAAGGCAGGGTGTCGCTCTCGTTGCCGAAACGCACCCACTTGCCAAGATAGTTGAGGTATTCCATATACATATAGGAACCCGAAACAAATTGTGCAGCAAGGTTGAAACGGATAGTGTCGGGTTTAATCTGAGCTATATCTATAATAGGTGTGTATAGGTAGCTTATGTTGCCGTAGCCAGTTACGGTTATCGGCGACACGGTGTCGGTAACCCACGCCATAGAGCCGCTGGTTGTGCCTGCGAAATGGTCTTTGTTGGGTGTTCCCCTCTGCCACAGGTTGCGGTTGTAACCGTTTGTACCTTGAGGTGCAAAGAGCATGTCGCTGACTTCGAAATCGTCGGTATAGATGAGGGTAACCACATGGAAGCGGTGGAAGATACGTCCCACGGTGTTGTTGGTCAGGTCTTGGTCGCCGCGTGTGGTGGCTTGTGCCGAGAATTCGGTGGAACCTACGGGGAAGGTGTATGCTGGCAGTGTAACGGTGGCGAAAGCGTTGGAGGCAAGGGAGCCCGTCCACAGGTAGTTGCCACGAACCATACCCGAATCGTTAGTGTAGGAGTAAGCTATGTCCACTGTGTCGATAGTGCTGCTACCGAGGTTGGCGAGTTTCAGCATTATCTGCTGTTGCGGATTGTGGTGGTCTATAATTGCGTCGTCGGGAGACAAGATTCTCATAATGGCTATGTCGGTGTCGGGACGTTCAGAGATACACACAAGGTAGTCCTGAATTTCTCCCTGTTGGATGTTAGTCACACAAGGATTTGCCACCCCTGTTCCGCCTTCTTGCAAAATGATACGCATACGCATACATCCGAGCGGTACGGTGGTGGGCACACGCACGGCGTGTTTTATTGTCTGTCGGGCAAGGATTGAGTCGCCGAACAGACGCTCACCGATCATTTCGAACACTCCGTCACGGTTCCAGTCGATATAAGCTGTTACAAAGGCTTTGGTGGTGGAGTCGTTGATTTTCTTGAAAGTCTCGCAGGTTATCATCAGCGTATCGCGTGTGCCACGGTGCAGTTTAACGGGATCCATCAAAGGATTGTCGAAATTGACAAAATTAACATATTTACGTCCCATTGCCGGTATTGCGTTGTCGATGTTGGCGAATGTCACACGCGATATATCGAGTCCTGAGGTATCACTAACAGTCGGCGTGCAGTATTGGTTCTCGTTAATCGGAGTTACTCTGCGGCGAGCGGTGTCATTGGCGCGGGTCATCTCGTTGGAGAGGTCGGTCCAAGCCTCTATCTCGTATGTCCAGTTCTGCAGGTTGGGGAAGAACGGCAGTGTGTTGAATTTGTATATCAACTCGCCTTGTGGCGGAATGGGTGTGGTACAGGTTTCCACCACGGTCTGCAAGGTACTGTTGTTTGCAGTCTCGCGGACGAGGTAACGTACCGGTATCGAGGTGAGTGTCTGGGAGCCATAGTTCTTGATACGTACTTTAACGGTGTCGTAGTTCATGTACACCTTTGCTATAGGTTCTGTGACTTCGGCCACAGAGGCGTCATACGGAACAGGGTTGTTCACAAACACATGTATCGGGGCGTAGTAGCTTGTACAGCCAGTGCTGCTTACCGACGACAGGTAGAAAGTGGTGTCGCGGAAAAGCAGGTCGGGATGACTGTAGGTAGTAGAAGGCACGTAGTTGGACGGCGAATAGAACGGTGTGGAAATAGAATCCTTGCTCCAACGCAACGGACGTCTCTGCGACTGCGACGCGGTGAGTGTAACGAGGGTGGCGTAAGGAATAGTCTGGTCGATGCCAACGGGTGTGGCTGGAGTGTGTTTAGAAGTTACGGTAACCGACGCCGTAGTGTCGTTGGTGTAGTTGAGGTCGTGTTGCAGTTTCGCCCACGAGCGTACCGACAACTGCACATCCATAAGGGTGTCGTAGGGGTACATATCGGCATTGTGGCTGAAGGAAATCTGTCGGGATTGGCCAGTGCCGAGGTATATGTTAGTTGTGTCGCTGAAGGTGAATGGTATGTTACGCAACACAACTCCTTGCGAAAGCAGGGTAATCTCGTATCCTATCTCCAACGGATATGCGTTTGGAATCGCCTTGCGTCCCACATTGGAAACGTTGATGGAGATTGGAACATTCTTCATTCGGCAAGCCGATGTGGTTACTATAGTACTCACTGCCCTAAGGTCGTAGGCGGGATAGAGTTTGAAATCGCCGGTGCGGCAGTTGTTGGTGGAATCTTCGTCGCCGGTCATCTCAAGACATACTATAACCGATTGGGTGTCGATCATGCCGAGCGGCATATTTATATATGTAGTGTCGATGATATATTGTCCCAGTCCTATCTGCGGGATAGTCTCGATGGTGCTTGTAAGATTGGGATGTCCTACTATCTCGGCATGCCATGTGATGTTGGTCTCGGTATTGCGACCGTTGTTGTAGAAACGGGCTATCACCATAAGCGGGTCGCTCTCTACGGCTGTGGTGCTTGTAAGTACAGGGTAGATGATGTTGTCCACCGACACATCGTGCTGCAGGTGCGGAATCTCGTGCGCACCAACGCAAGGACGTATGTTCTGAGGACGTTCGTTGCTGTCGATGTCGATAGTAACCTCGTTGGTGTATTGTCCCGATTCCACGATGGTGGAGTAGGCCAGATGCAGGTCATCGATAGATAAAAAGTAAGGTATTTTCTTGAACGAATAGGCATCCTGCGAAGTGAAGGCGCGCAATGCGGTGGTGTCGGCGCGGTTGCCCTGCCAATATACGAAAGGCGTACCGTTAGTGTAGTAGTCGTTGTAGTTCGATGAGCCGATGCTCTGCATCGAATCCACATAGCAGGCATAACCGTTGCGGAAGTTGGAGAAGATGTTGTTCATCAGCTTGACGTTGAGGCTGCCCGACACTTCGAAACCGCGCGTCTGTGACGCATAGGAGCCCTCGTCAACCTTGGTGGAGTTGTAGTACACATTAACATAGTTGGAGTTGTCGATGTGCATACATGCGGAGGTGTTGACTCCGGACATATTGCCCGACAAGGAGGCCATGTTGTTGTACATCCTTATAGGATATTGCGAAGAGCCTGTGCAGTTCAGTATTTCGATACCCTGACGCGGGGCGGTGTTGGTGCCGTTGCCTTTGAGCACAACTTGGTTGCGCTGCAGGTCGAAAGCTCCGTTGTGGTTGGCCACCGAGATACCTCTCATCGAAGTGGTTACATCCCTGTTGGAACGCACTTGGTTGTGGGTAATGTCGATGGTGCTGGAGTTTTGCAGACATATGCCGCCAAACCAGAAGTTGTTGAAACGATTATCGCGGAGAGTGATGTTGTTTACGGCTGTGCCGGTGGCATAATCGTTCAAAGCGTAATAGCCTCCGTTGGTGGCGTTGCCGCGGAACAGCAGGTTGCCGCAGTTGCCTTGCAACGTTATTGCAGACGAGTTGGTGTTGTTAACCGAAGGTTTAACGGCAATGCTGTCGTTGCGGATATAAAGTTTTGACGAGTTGTTTATCACAAGGGCGGTGGCGTAGTCATCGCCAGTGGCGGCCATTGTAATTCCATCTATCGTGATGTTGCTTATATTGTCGAGTTTCACCACGTAGTTGTCGGCCGCACCAGTAGCGTCGTAAGAAAGAACAACGTCGGAGATGTTGCTGGTGGAGGATTTAATCAGAATGGGTGTGGTGTCGCTAACGCCTTGAATTTGCGAGAGCAGTATCTGCTCATTGTAGGTTCCAGGCAGTACCTCGAGGGTTACGCTGTCGCAGATACCGCAGGTGTTGAGGGCGTTGACAGCGGAGGCGAAATCGGCGAAATATCCGCCGTTGCCTATGGTGCGCGGTGTCTTGTCGAAACAGAACAGCATGCAGCTCTGCATTGTGTCGTTGGCAGGATAGCCGTCGCCGGTGCATGATACTACGGCGTTGATGCAGTGGTTGCCGGGACCAAACACATAGTTGCCTACCAACACCTCAACAGTGTCTAGGTAGTTGGCAGTGCCACTCCAGTTGAAGGTGCTTGGTGTGCCGCCGTCCACATCCCACTGGATGGTTGCGTTTTGTATTGTCGAGAGACCATAGTTTTTAAGTATCAGTTTCACAGGCTGGGTTATTCCCGAATTGTTGCCTGCAGGTGCGATGTTGGCCACGCCGAGCAGTGCCACGTCGGTGGAAGGAGCCCCTGTAACATTGACATAGAACGGCGACATCTGTCCTTCACATCCGTATGTAACAAAACCAAACCTGATGTCGGGGCGATGTGTGCTGCGTCCTGTTACGTTGGTTGCAGAGCATTGCTCTGTAGTGCTGCTTTGCGAGTACATCACCGATGTGTTGTTTGTCGCTGTGTAGGCAACACTTGCTGATCCCGAAGGCGAAAGCACTGTGTAGCACACTTGGATAACAACATTCGACACGCCGTCCCAGAAATACGGAGCGTTGAGCTGGTGCTCTACCCAGCCTTTGTTGGCATTTCTGATGGTGAGGTTGCTCTGCGAGTAAACCTGCGAAACAGGCTGCCAAGTGTTTGCTGTGGAATATGCCGAAATGGAGGTTGTTCCAAGCGATAAAGAATAGTTGGTGAAAGTGGTGTTACCTGTAAGAGTTCTTACACTGTCGAGGTGGAATGCGATGCTGGCGATAGGACGGTTGGTGTAACCCAACGAACGCATCTCCTCAGCGGTGATAAGGTACTGTTCCTTGCGGTATTTGATTCCTGAGTGATAGGGCGACGGGTATCCGGTGGCGCTAGTCGCCTCGCTTCTGCCCAATTGTACACCTGTGACGACGGTAGAGAGTCCCGATGCATAGAAAGTATCAGTTTGGTAAAGCACAGGAGTTGTGAAAGTGTAGCCAGTGTCCATGGCTGCACCATATTTGTCGTACCACACCAATGTATCGCGCAGATTGGTGGTACGTACGGTGGCAGTTGTAGCGTAGTTTATGGTTTGTGTCGAAGGGGTAACGGTGGGTCTGTCTGGAGTATATAGCGACATTACCGTTGTGCGACTGGTGTCGTTGCTGCGGTCGGAGTCTTGAGTCAATCCTTCTACCCAAGCGGTGATGGCCATAGTGCGGTCGGAGGTATGGTTGCTAAGATCGGCGAAACGATTGAAAGTATAGCTCACCGTTTGGTATGAACCAATAGGTGTGAGCACCGTTTCGGCGGGATAGGTGGTGTTGTCCACCTTGAAACGTACCGAGACGTTGGATGCGGTGTTGTTTCCGAGGTTTGTGAGTGTGATGGTTACAGGCTCGTCGTAAAGCGAACATCCTTGGTTGGGAACCGACACATCGGTGATTCCAACGTTGATGGGCGGAACGCCTGTAACTTGTATGTGTACCGACGAGCGGTAGCCTTTACAACCGTTGTCGGGGACAAGGGCGATGGAGCTCTCCACCCTACCCAGTGTCATACGGTTGGAGTTGCTGCAGACCACCCATCCGTTTCCAGTATTGTCCAAAGGATTGGTGCGGCGTATGCCGGCACTGCTGTTGGTCATCGACACATATCCCGAACAGATGCTGGCAGGGATATGCTGGTTAGCCCAAGCACTTTGGCCGATGATGTTGTTGATAGCCACAGCATCTATAAGTCCCTCTCCACGACGTTTGTAGAGCAGTCCCAGACGAGTACTGTACTGTGGTGTGAGTGTCGAGCCAAAGTGGCAAGTTACAGAATCGTTCTGCGTACCTGCCGAATACTGGAGAACAACGGCGGAGTAAGCGTCGATGGTGATAGAGGGGAAAACATACACTTTGTTGTTGAGCAGAGTGGTGCTGCTGACGGTCATAAGTGTGTCTCCGCCGATGTTGACGGGGTAGTTGCCAAGGTTGGAGATTTCCACGGCGAAGGTAGTTCCGGTGCTCATCCACGAAGGATAGGGGTTGGTAACACCGTCGCGGTCCTTGTAAATCTGCACCTCGGTTATCCTTATCTCGGGTTGTTCGTGGAAATGTGCCACGTAGAAAGTGGTGTCGCGGTACAGACGGTCGGTGGTGAAAGAGTTGCCTTTGTGGAACGGTGCTGCTCCTATGCTGTCGCTGGTGTACCAATAAACGGAGTCGGAGGATATCACCCGCAGTGTCTGACGGCTTGCGTAGGGGAAGGAGTGGTTCTGGTTGGGAATTTTAGGCAGCTGGAAGAGAGCAAGAAGCGAGGCATCGAGGGTGTCGTTGGAGTGGTCCACCTCCTGAGCAAAGGTAGTCCAGAAACGGAATTGGAACACCGAGTCGGCGCCGTTGCTCTCGGGCGAAAGGTTGGCGGTGTTGGTGAAGGTGTAATGAATGGTGTCGCCCGCCGGTATGGCGCGGTTGATACGTTCGGGAGTGGAAGGTGCCTGTCCGGCCATCTGGAACTGAATTGTGGCGGAGCCTGCTGTCACCTCATCGGTGCCGGTGTTGCCCACCACCACTTTGAAATGCTCAGCAGTGGATAGCGTACACGACGTTTCGGGGGCAAGCAGCTCGGTAATCTCGTAGTTGTATGCCAGCGGTGGGAATTCGAAAGCGCCAAGACAGGGAGGATTGGCACGTGCGCCGCCCTCTATGTCGATGTCTGTCTCGGGAATGAACAAGCCCTTGCCTTGCAGGAAACTGTTGTAGGTGCGCAAGTCGGCAGCATAGGAAGCGAGAAATACGGGGGCAAGGGTAACCGAGGCAGTGTCGCGGGGGACGTAGTTCTGCCAATCCTGCCAAAGGGTGGCAAGACCGTTGAACTGGTTGAGCATATACGAAACGGCGTTGTAGTAGTCGTTGTGGTGTATTACGTAAGTGGTATCCTGCAAAGGATTGAAATTCAAGGTGTAGTTACCCGTACCCATTGTGGTTGCGAAGATATTGTTTATGATACGCACATCGTTGAACCGTCCCGAGCCTCCGATATTAGCAGCGGAGATGTTGGTACGGTTTGGTATGTTGAGGTTCACGGCGTTGTAAACGAAGCTGAGTTTCTTCACATCGGTAACATCCACCGGCGAGTTGAAGATGCCCGTGGAGGCGTTGCTTGCCGATTCAACCATATTGTTGGCAAAAATGGCATTCTTGGTGCTGTAGCCCACCACGCCCGAAATCTTAAGGCCGTAAGCTCCGTTAGGCGAGAAAATCCTGTTTCGTGTGAAAAGTACCGAGTCGTAGCAGTAGGTAACCGAGACCACTGCCGAGGAATTGTTCTGTGTGCCGTAGAAATAGTTGGAGTCGATAACTGGGGAGTTCTGTTTTTCGAGGCGCAGAGCCACGTTTTTAGGCATGTCAAAATATGAGTAGCGAACAACGTTACCTATGGAGAGGTTGTTGGTGTCGCGGCCCACCATTTGCAGAGCCGTGGCGCCACCGCGGAAATAACATCTGTCGATGGTGAGGTTGCTCATGCTGTTGCTGTTGACCAAATATGTGAGACCTGCTGTGGTGCTGTCGATAAACTGGCAACGTGTGAGTGTGCAGTGGTGGCTGTTTTGCGAGAAACGCACCAGTGCCGCGGTGCTGCCTGCCGCACGACGTGAAGTCTCGAAACGTATGCCGTTGAAGGTAACGTATGCCGAGCTGTCCATATTCAGGGCGCAGGCTTGGTCGTTGGGGACGCGTATCACCACCGAATTGGAGTCGCCGTTGAGAGGCTGGAAAGTGATGACACTCGAGGCCGAAACGCCCACAACAGGCGGCATCACCATCTGCTGGTTGTAGATGCCGGGAGCGATATTCACCGTAAGGTTGTCGTTAACGCCGCAGCGGTATAGGGCTTCGAGGAACTCGTCGATGGTGTTGTAGTCGGGGTTGGTGCCGCCAATCTGTCGTGTGCCAGCCATCGGACCGTCGCAGGCTATAAAGGTTGTGGAAGCGGTGTCGTTGTACGGCTCGTGGTCGCGGAAACGCTGTCCGGCAACGGTCATGGAGTCGGATGTCCAAGCGGTGATATGTTTGAAACCTTTGGTGAAGACCTCGGTACTGGTAACTGTTACCGCGGTGTCAGAAAGTCCTGCGAGGGTTCCCATCCAGTTGAAGCTCTGCACCGCATTGTTGTCCACTTTGAAGAAAATGGTTGTCCCGTTGACGGGATTGGTGCCGTAGTTGCGGAGTTTCACCACTATCGGAGTCTGTGTGTTGGCCGATGTCAACTGCGCCGGCGAGACTATGGAGTCGATGCCGAGGTCGAGTTTCAGAGGCTGGTTTTCCACCATGGTGAAACGCAGGTTAGGCCTTTCGGCACTCATACTTCCTGCTGTTGTTACCGACGCAAGGTTGCACCCATGCATACCGCTCGTGCCGCCGATGGTAAGATACAGCGAGTTTTTGTCCATAGCGGTCGGGAACATCTTGATACCTGTGGCAGTAACATCCGTAGTGTTGTCGTAGCACATAGCTATAAGCAAATCCTGACCGGCGTAGTAGAACGAGTCGATGGCTATCTCACCCCAACGGTTGGTACGATATTCGGTGGTTATGTTGCCACTGAAGACGGTGGTCATATCGCCGGTATAGAATTCGTTGGATGACGAGGTGGTATGCGTTGTGTCGACGTTGAGCATCTTTATGGTCAGACTTGAGATATTGGTATTGCCGCCCGATGCCGGCTGGTAGGCCAATTTGGTGATGGTGCCGTAGGTGTAGCCTGCCGCGAGCATTGTGGCTCGGTCGTAAACATACTCCATTTGGGCGTCGGCCTTGTTGGCAAACGGATGGTCGGTGGAAACGGTGGTTGTCCCCGAAAATAGCGGTGTTTCGTTGTTCACTCCGCGCACACAGCGATAATAGGCAAATGCAGCTTCGTTGGCAGGATAAGTTATGTAGTTCTGATTGGGGGTGGAATCCTTGGCCATTATGCGGTAGCTAACCAAAGTGTCGTAGCCGCAGAAGGGAATATATCCTTCGTACTCAGACACTGTGCCGGAGATTTTGTGCATATTTGTACGATACTCCTGCGAGTAGCCAAGTTTGTAGATGATGTAGATGGAGTCGTCGTTCATGCCCTGCAATGCAGTGGTGGATATATCGGCAGCGATGCGCATATCTCGGCTGTAGGGTATCTCCATCAATGTGGGGCAGGAAAGCATGTGCAGCTGTGGCGTAGTCATCGACGAGGCACTGGCTTTCACCACAATGTTGTCGATATACCATCCATCGAATTTCTCTACTGATGAGTTTCTGAGTTGAGGCAGTACAAAGCGGATTATTATTTTTCGGTTCGACGGCTGAACGCCGTTGAAGAACGAGCTAAGTTTGAAACGCTCCTTTTTCCACCAGTTGTTGGTGGGGGTGGTGTTCTGAAGGGCATCCCACGAGGCGGAGTATGCCATATCCGAGAAAAATCCGTTGAGTTCATAGTCTCTGGAGCCGCCGCCCCAGTCCATATCGTAGTTGGAACCTGTAAGTGTAGTCCAGTTGGTCTGGTGTGCGAGACGCACCTGTATCATACCTCCCGAAGGCGGGTTTAAAAACGACTGCGCTTTCACTTTGCAGATATGCATAAATTCAAGGGTTGCGTACTGCAGGTCGGGCTGGTCGCTGAGGTCGATGGTGTCGAGGGTGATTATAGCTTCGTCGTTGGTACTCAGGTCAAGATGTATAGAGCGGTGTCCGCCGGAGAAAAGAACGGTGTCGGTACTCACATTTCCGGAACTTGTATATCCCGCAGTATCGGTAGTCTCGAAACTCTGAGAATATCGTGTATAAATCTGAGATTTTGCAGGAATGCACATAAACAATCCTACAACAGTTATCAATAATGCACGCTTTTTCATATATGTTTGCGTTTGTTTATCTTTCTGTTTTATAATAATTTATCACTATCGCCAAGAGGCTTTTCAGCCGTTTCCCGACAATAGAAAAATAACTTGCAAAGATAACGTTTTTTTTGCAAATTTCCAAATTTATATGTGTTTTAGTTTTTTTCTTCCATTCCAATTTTTTTTAAAACACATAAAAAATTCACCAATCAAAATGAAAACGACAATAACTTTACCGAATTTAAACTATTGTTTGAGAGGGAAAAACAGATGAACTATCATTTTGCAACCCGGTTGCACGAAAATCATAGTAATTTTGCAAAATCAAAAAACACTATTACCATGAACAAAAAACTAATACGTATCATCGTCACGGCGCTGCTTCTTGTTGGTGCCATTGTTGTGGAAAAGACCACCAACCTGCCCGTGTGGCAACTCCTTTTAGTTTATCTTGTGCCGTATCTGCTTATAAGCTATGACATTATCGCCGAGTCGGTGGAAGGCATTGTCGAAGGCGAGCCGTTCAACGAAGACCTGCTTATGACCATAGCCACTTTCGGAGCGTTGCTCATTGGGTTCCTGCCAGGAGCCGAGACGCAGTTCCCCGAGGCGGTGTTTATCATGCTTTTCTTCCAGATTGGCGAGATGTTCGAAGATTACGCCGAGGACAAAAACCGCGATTCGATAGCCCATCTGATGGACATCCGTCCCGAAAGCGCCACCGTGGTCCGCAACGGAGCGGAGACCGAAGTGACTCCCGACGAGGTGGCCGTGGGCGAGATTATCGTCATCAAAGCTGGCGACAAGGTGCCTTTGGACGGCGTTGTGGAAGAAGGCACTTCGTCGCTCAACACTGTCGCCCTGACGGGTGAAAGCATGCCACGCAGCGTGTACGAAGGCGACACGGTGCTCTCAGGCACCATCAACATATCGGGCACGCTTAAAGTTCGTGTTACAAAGGCTTACGCCGAATCCACAGTAACAAAAATTCTCGACCTTGTGGAAAACGCCCAACAGAACAAGTCGAAAAGCGAGACCTTCATCACCCGTTTTGCAAGAATATACACTCCTGTGGTGGTGTGCGCAGCCGTGCTGCTGGCGGTTGTTCCGCCTTTGGCGAGCGGTGCTTTCGCCCAGAATTTTGCCACATGGCTCTATCGCGCCCTGATGTTTCTCGTGGTGTCGTGTCCCTGCGCACTGGTGGTGTCGGTGCCGTTGGCATTCTTCGGCGGCATTGGCAAGGCATCGCGCAACGGCGTGCTGGTGAAAGGCTCCAATTATATGGACGCCCTTGCCAAACTGGGCACCGTGGTGTTCGACAAAACGGGAACCCTAACCCGTGGCGAGTTCGAGGTGGTTTCGGTGCATCCCAACGAGATGGACGCCACGGAGCTGCTGCATCTTGCCTCGCATGTGGAGCATTACAGCAAACACCCCATAGCCGTGTCGCTGAAAAACGCCTACAAGTCCGAGTGCAACGACTGTTCGGTGCAGGACATCGAAGAGGTGGCGGGACAGGGCATGCGCGCCACTGTGAACGGTGCCACCGTTTGTGTGGGCAACGCACGTATGATGGAAACCCTCGGGGTGGAATATGACCATGTCGGCGGAACGGTGGTGCACGTGAGTGTGAACAACCGCTATGCCGGACATATAGTGGTTTCGGACCAAGTGAAAGAGGATGCCGCACAGAGTCTCGGCGAATTACGGCAAACTGGTGTGGAAAAAATTGTGATGCTCACCGGCGACCACGAGAAAGAGGGTGGGGCAGTGGCCAAGCAACTCGCTGTGGACGAATACCATGCCGAACTGCTGCCCGCCGACAAGGTGGAGCATCTGCGTCAGCTTATCGCCACTCCCCACAAAGGCACAGTGGCTTTTGTCGGCGACGGCATCAACGACGCTCCCGTGCTGGCTCTTGCCGACGTGGGCATTGCCATGGGCGCCCTCGGTTCCGACGCGGCTATCGAAGCCGCCGACGTGGTGGTGATGGACGACAACCTTGCCAAAATACCTTTGGCTATACGTATAGCGCGTAAGACGGTGAGGATAGCCACCGAGAACGTCTGGTTCGCCATTTCGGTGAAACTGCTGGTGCTGCTGCTTGCCGTACTTGGCGTGGCACTGCTGTGGATGGCGGTGGTGGCCGACGTGGGAGTTACCGTGCTGGCGGTGCTCAACGCGATGCGACTGCTGAAAAAATAACCATAAATGATGAGTGCTTTTTCGGTTTTTATTTCGTAACTTTGCACATCATTAGCAAAGGATATGGAACAGCAGAAATACGTGGAAATACTTGAGCAACACGACGTTAAGCCCACAGCCAACCGGTTGTTGGTGCTTGGCTTTTTGTGCGGTGCCGACAATCCTCTGTCGCTGAAAGAGATAGAGGACAGGGTGGAATCCATCGACAAGTCGGGGGTGTTCCGCACCCTGACGCTGTTCCGCGAACATCATCTTATACATGTGATAGAGGGCGCTGAAAACGGCGTGCGCTACGAGCTTTGCCACGACCATAGCGATGAGTCGGACAACGACCAACACCTGCATTTCTACTGCGAGAACTGCAAAAAGACCTTCTGTCTGGAAACTCCTATCCCCGATGTGCCTCTGCCCGAAGGCTTCGACGCCCACTGCGGCAACTATATGATAAAAGGCATCTGCCCCAAGTGCGGGAAAAGGAATTGATAATTAGTAATTAGCAGTTAGTAATTAGTAATTGTTTTCGGATGTTAGGACAATCGGATAATCTGTCAATCTGAAAGTCTATACAGTTGAACAACTAAACAATTCAACGATTAAACAACTTAACTCCTTCACAACTTAACAACTTCACTATTCTCTGCCGTGGCTCACGCTGTGGAAGAAACTTATTTTGCAAGTCCCTCCATATAGTCCATCAAGGCTTTGACGGGTGGCAACAGATCAGGATTCAGAGTGCGCAAATGGTGGAAGTTGCCGTTGATGCTATATTCGAGATAAGTGTTTTTCGGACAGGTTGTCCTCAAAACACACGCCTCTTCATTGTTATAATGTTGGGCTTCAACATTTTCTACCAAATGGGAAAGAGTGTTTAGTTCTTCCTCTTTAAGGGCACGCGAAATATGTTTGCCTCGTTTGCCTTCGTAATATATTTTTCCTTCGTCCACTCGGATGAAATAAAGCAGACCTAAATCATAGCGAGAGAAACGTATTGCAAGCTGTTGTCTCTTGGGCACTGCGAGGCTTGGCTCTCCCTCTTTTCCCAAACTGTTGCAAAGAAATTTTGAAGTCTGGGCAATTTCCATTACAGGTGTGAGAACGTCAACATGGTAACCATAGTGATAATATGGTTTGTTCCACTTCGGCAAAGGAACATACGTCTTTGTTGTACGACGAGGACGACGACTCAAAGATGTGTCAAAGCCGTAATGATAGTTTTCCAGTTGACACAACGGATAGTAAAGAAAGGCATATTCCTCTGGGTTGCGGTGGTAGCAGCTGTCGAGGTAGATAAAAGCACTGTCGCCGGCATGTTTGAACGTCTGCCATGTGGGCATCCAATGCAAATTGAAATCGTAGTAGAACAAACTCCCCAACGCAAGCAGGCTGTCATCGTTGGAAAGGGATTTGTGCAACTGTGCCACACGAGCTATAAGCAGGCTGTCCTTTTGCGCCACGCTGGCAAACGGCACTCGGCTGAAATCCATGTGAAGCGGCACTATGGTGTCGGACTCAAGGGTGGCACCAAAGTACATGATTGGCGAGTGATACCATCCGCCACCATATTCGTTTGAGTAAACGATATAACACGCGGTGCCACCTGGAATGTTGTCGAAATAAAAAACTTCTTTATTATAGGAAGATGCTTCTTTGTCGATTCGTCCTTTGATGGCAGTGTCAACACCGTTTACATACAAATAATAGCCTTCAGACTTATAAAAAATAGAGCTTATCCAATTTCCGTCGTCGGGTCTGGCGGTAACTTTCAGTGGCAAACGGCGGTGGCGCAGATGTATAGTGTCTAGCACGGTGTCGGCGGTTATGTGCAGAGGGATGGTTTCGGACTGGTAACCCGCTATGGTTATGTGCAGTGTATAGTCGCCTTTTGGTGCGACGAACTTGTTTTCCCGATGGTTAGGATGGGGAAAACATGTTTTTTCTTCAAGCCAATTTTCTTTTTGCAGGGTGGCGGTGCCATCTCCTTGAATTGTTCCTTCAGGCAGACTGTCGCGCACTGTAAACTCTATGGTATGGACATTTCGTTTGTAAATGTTGGAAACAAAATTATATAACGGCGCTGTTCGCGACAATGATCCTGGACGGAAACACGACACACTTCGATAGCCCTTTTTGTCGGCCACTTCGAATTTATAACCACTTGCATCAATAGCAGGACCGCCACCGATAAGTTCATGCTCTTTTTTAGCGTCAAGTGTTTTGAGACATTGGCGCAGGGTGTCCAATTCCTTACGGTTGAGGCGGATGCTAAAGTATCTCTTGAATATCTTTATATATCTGGTGTCGTCGTAAAATGTCACATACATACTGTCGCCCTCTATTCGGAAAGCGCTGTATTTACCCCACCCGCCTATAATGCTCATACGCACCACCTGTCTGTTGGGCAGCGGTGAAGCAAGATCCCTTTCGCCCATCCTCAACAAATCTGGGTCGTAGCCGGGGGAGTTGGTGTCGAATTTGCTGAAATCCAACTCACCTTCCACCTGCGCCACTGCTGTTGTACTTAAGGCAAATACAAGTGCCGCAATATATAAAAGCCTCTTTTTCATGATTGTATATTTCGGTGCAAAAATATAGTTTTTTTTCAAATTATCGGCTCATTGTGAGCTAAAAAATGCATAAATCGAACAAAATTTGAGCCGATTCTTAAAAACCATTTCATATAACACATTGATTGCCGGAGGATAACAGTTAAACAACAAAACAATTCAACTTTCAACTCTCAACTTTCAACTTTCAATTCCCCACCGTTTCTCCGAAGGCAAGCACGGCGTTTCGAACACACTCGTCGCAGGAGCATAGCGGACGGCCGTTTTCAACTCCTTTGATAGTCTTGCAGACGGTGGCGCCGCACTTTTGTGCGAAACTTTCGGAGATCTGTCGCGCCAAGCGCATACTGCCGTTGCCTTTGCTTACGGCACCCGCCATCAGCACTGCGCCCACAAGAGCCCCGCAGTTGCCTTCCATATTGCCCATACCGGCACCAAATCCGGCCGAAATTTCGGTGAGCCGTTCGCGGTCGAGGTCGGTGAGTTCGGCCAGAGCCGCCGTAACAGCCTGACAGCAGTTGTAACCTTTGTGCTTGTATTCAAGAGCCTTGTTTGCAAGAATTTCTATGTCCATATTTTGATTATTTTGGTTTTGCAAAACTACGTTTTTTTTCTGATAATGGCAAACTCAAAAATATGAAATGTTAAAAATAATATCAAAAAAACAGCGCTTTGTGTTGTAATTTGTTGATAATCACCCTGCGAGAATATGTTATGCTCAGGGAGGCCAAGAATTGTGAAAAAGTTTTTTTGAAATGTCAAAAAAAAAATGTACATTTGCAGTTGCGTATGTAAGCAGTTAATAGTTAATCATTGCAAAAGTTAAACAAATGCGAAAACTTATACTGTTGATGATGTTATTTGTTGCGACCTATGCTATGGGAGCGCAATATAAAACGCTGAATTTCAGTACTGCAGGATGCGAGGCTGGTGACTCGCCTCTGTGTTTTCAATCATTACTTTTATCTGGACAAAATACTATCGACGACACTATTTACCGTACTATTTGTGCCGGCGGTCGGTTCGACACCAACAACTCCACCTATCGTTTGCCTGGAATATACTCACAGACTTGGTATGATACCGGAAATCAGGAGCATACGCTATATATCGACCTTGCGGTGAACGACACCTTGCGCGACACCATACGTCGTACCATCTGCGCCGGCGGCCGTTTCGACACCAACGGCGTAACATACCGTCTGCCGGGCACCTACACCCAGTGTCTGCGCGAAGCCGACAGCTGCTACCACAATCTTGTCATCAACCTTGCGGTGAACGACACCTTGCGCGACACCATACGTCGCACCATTTGCGCCGGCGGCCGTTTCGACACCAACGGCGTAACATACCGTCTGCCGGGCACCTACACCCAGCGTATGCGCGAAGCTGACAGCTGCTACCACAATCTTGTGATTTTTATCACTATTAATCACAATCCCCCTGTAGTAGCTCATTTTTCTGGCGACACGGCTATCTGTTTTGGACAAACAGCAAATATAAATGTCTTTGGCGGCGACTCCTATCTATGGAACACGGGCGACACTTCATCTTCGATTGCTGTAAATCCTAGTGTCACAACCACATATTATGTAACCTCGGACAGCGTAGGCAAATGTAGTTCGATAGATTCGTTCACGGTGAGAGTGATACCTGCTGTAAATGTATCTTTCTTTGGCGACTCTTCAATATGTGTTGGTGACACTGCCAACATTATCGTTTCTGGCGGCGAATCTTATCTTTGGGGCACTGGAGATACAACATCCTCCATCACGGTAATTCCTTCGACTACAACAACATATTTCGTTACCGCCGAGAGCGTTGGCAAATGTTCAACAACAGATTCATTTACCGTTGTGGTAAAACCCTATGTGAACACAACAGTTTCAAATAATAGCGAAATTTGTAGTGGCACTAATATAATGCTCTCGGTACGTGGTGGTTCTTCGCATAGATGGAGTACAGGCCAGACAACCCAAACAATTACTGTAGCACCGTTATTGACAACTGTTTACTATGTAACCAGCGACAGCGTGGGGAAATGTTCAGTAACCGATTCGGTAAAAATAATAGTTCGTCCTAATCCTCGTTTGACTATTACAGGCGACACCTCCATTATTATTGGCGAGACAGCCACACTCATTGTATCGGGCGCCGACAGATACGTATGGTCAACAGGAGCTACAACAAATTATATAAACGTTTCGCCATACATCACCACAAGCTACTCTGTTGTCGGGACCAACGGCTACGGATGCAACAGCACTGTCGAAGCCACCATAGTGGTGAACCCGAACTCAATAGCTGATGCCTCGGAGCTGGATTTCAAAGTATATCCAATACCGGCGAAAGAACAGCTTACGGTGGAATGTGAAGCCATCAAGACCATTACCGTATACAATATGCTCGGTAAAGAAGTTGCCAAAATCAGCGCCGACGGCGAGAAATCGGTGGCAATATCCGTAAAAGACTACGCTCAGGGCGTGTATGTGATTTCGGTAACCAACGCCAAAGGGCAGACTGGACGTAGCACATTTATAGTAAGATAAAAACCAAAATAATTAAAGTTATGAAAAAATACATTTTATTATTTGCTTGTGTAATAGCAACTTCCGTTGTTTTTGCACAAAACCAAGTCCTCGACGACAACGAGGCTGAGACTGCAAAGCAAGGCGTGGCAATTCCAATAAAAGGGATGTCCGGTTTTTCAGCATTTCTGTATGTGGATTTGATGAAACTCGAAAAAAGCGATCCCACACTTAAATCCATACCTCCCGATATTGTGGAACGTTATGGTTTAATCGAAATCAACTCGGAATGGTACGTTGGCGCTTTTGCGGATATAAAACCTGAAAAACGCAGTTGGGCAGCCGAATATGGGGTCCTTTTCAACGGGAATACTGATTTCCATATCACAACAGTAAATATTCCGGTAAAGAATTATGTCAGTTTTGTTAATTCGGAAATCGCCAATTTTATTGAGATTGGCGAAAAAAACTATCCTATGATGGACAGTGCCAGAAGAGTAACTCATGCATCACTTGTAAACTCGGGCTACAACCTGTCCAAAGGCTATTGCGGGAAAAACGTTGTAATAGGTATCGTTGACATTGGTTTCGACTACACCCACCGCAATTTCTACGACAGCACACAAACAACATATCGTGTGAAACGGGTTTGGAACCAAACAGTATCTGGCAATCCACCATCAGGATATAACTACGGAACAGAATACACCACCCAATCTGCTATCCTGGCAGCCCAGTACAGCCATAACAATGAAACACACGGCACTCACGTGGCAGGTATGGCGGCAGGTGGCGGCACCAGCGAGAGCGCCATGAGGAAATACAAAGGCATGGCTCCTGAGAGTGATATAGTTTTGGTGGCAACCACAATGCAATCGGATGCAATTTATGACGGACTCACATATATCTTGAGCTACGCCCAATCTGTAGGCAAACCCTGTGTTGTTAATATGAGTCTGGGTGGTCACACAGGACCTCACGACGGCCAAGACGCTAGTGAAAGATCGATCGACAACATTTTTAATAATAGGGAAGGAGCTGCACTTTTAGTCTCGGCGGGCAACGAAGGCAACGACCCCCTGCATCTGAGCAAGACTTTCACCGCCCAGGACAGCACTTTATACACCTATGTGGTAAAAGATAATGGAAGCACTGCATATTCTGGCTACGTGGATATTTGGGGAACTCCGGGAAGCAATTTCAGAGTAAAAATAGCTGTTGCGGACAGTACATCTTCCGCCAGCCAACTGCGCAGTATGAGTTTCCCTTTGACAATCCATACCAACAGCAGCCAAACCAGTTGGGCTGCCGCAGTTATAAGCACAGGATGTACCGTGCAATACGCAACATATACAAGCTACTATTACTACAATGACAAGCCAAGAGTATTTCTCTACATCAGCGGCACATCTAATACCGGAAGCGCCCGTAGTTTTCTAATAAAAGTTGAATCCACATCCGGAACAGTACACATGTGGAGCAACAGCGGCAAATTTAATGGCGGTACAGCTGGAACACGTGGCAATACCAACTATACAACCAACAATAGAGCCTCCGGCAATACCAGTATTATGGTGGCTTCTTACGATTCCAAGACCAATTGGACTGCGTATAGTGGCGCCGGTTACTATGCTCCCTCCGCATCTATTGGACGTCGCTCTACGTTCTCAAGTATCGGACCGGGACTTAACCCTACCCAAAACAAACCGGAAATTGCCGCACCTGGATGCGAGATATTGTCATCGTACAACAAATACGATGGAAGCTACAGCACATCAAGTCCTTATATCACACATGTGCAGAACTCCGGCGGATGTTGGTGGGGTATAATGCAAGGCACATCCATGGCTTGTCCTGCAGCTTCCGGCATTGTGGCTCTGTGGATGGAAGCCTATCCACAACTCACATATTCACAAATCAAATATCTGTTACGCACCACTGCTAATACCGACTCCTACACCGGCACAATCCCATCTACCGGCAGTCCGCAGTGGGGGTGGGGCAAGATAGACGCTATGGCCGGACTGCGGGTGATACTCCAAAAGACAGCCAAGCCCACCATCACCAACTCCGGATCCAATCAAATATGCCCGGGTAGCACAACTACTTTGTCTGCACCATCTGGCTATTCACAATATATTTGGAACACCGGTGAAACTTCTCGCAGCATCACAGTGTCGCAACCTGGTGCTTATTATGTTAGAGCGGTATCTGCCGAAGGTTTCAAAACACCCAACTCTGACACAATAAACATTAGGTTCGGTTCAGTTCTTTCCACCTCAATTGCACAAGGCAACCAAACCATCTGCCAAGGCCAATCGGCAAGATTGGTGGTTGGTACTGCCGGACAGGGCACAAGCTACAGATGGAGCACCGGAGCTACAAGCCAGCTGATCAATGTAACACCAAATCAAACAACACAATACTGGGTAACCACCAGCAAGCTGGGCTACTGCCCGAAAACCGACACCATTACCGTTACGGTACAGCCCTACCTAACCACCACAGTTACCGGCAACCAGACCATCTGCCAAGGCAACTCGGTAACTCTTGGCGTGCAGGGAGGCACATCACACAGTTGGAGCAACGGCAGCACCGCAAGTTCTATCACCGTATCGCCAAATTCCACCACCACCTACACGGTAACAAGTAGCCAAAGCGGTTATTGCTCAAAGACCGACAATATCACCGTAACAGTTCAACCTTACGTAGCCACCACCGTAACATCCGACCAAACCATCTGCCAAGGCAGCTCGGTAACCCTTAACGTCTCGGGCGGCTCATCGCGCACTTGGAGCACCGGCAGCACCGCCAGTTCCATCACAGTTTCGCCCAACGCCACCACCCGATACACAGTAACAAGCAACGAGAGCGGCAAATGCTCCAAAACCGATACCATCAACGTTACAGTGCGGCCTTACGTAACCACCACTATTACTCCCAACCAAACCATCTGCCAAGGCAGCTCGGTAACCCTTAACGTCTCGGGCGGCACCTCGCGCACTTGGAACACCGGCAGCACCGCCAGTTCCATCACCGTTTCGCCCAATGCCACCACCCGATATACCGTAACAAGCAGCGAGAGCGGCAAATGCTCTAAAACCGATACCGTTAACGTTACTGTACGGCCTTACGTCAGCACCACAATAACTCCTAATCAGACAATTTGCCAGGGTGGCTCGGTAACTCTTTCGGTAAGCGGCGGCTCATCGCGCACTTGGAGCACCGGCAGCACCGCCAGTTCCATCACAGTTTCGCCCAATGCCACCACCCGATACACAGTAACAAGCAACGAGAGCGGCAAATGCTCCACCACCGACACCGTTACGGTAACTGTGAGACCATACGTCAGCACCACCATAAGCCGCGACACCACCATTTGTAGAGGCCAAAGCGTCAATCTGACAGTAAGCGGTGGCACATCAAGAACTTGGAGCAACGGCGCCACAGCAACCACCATTACAGTAACACCCTTAGCCACGACTACTTATACTGTAACCAGCAACGCATCTAACCAATGCTCCACCATCGATACCGTTACGGTAACCGTTAGACCATACGTCAGCACCACCATCAGCCGCGACACTACCATCTGTATAGGCCAAAGCGTGAATCTGGCCATAAGCGGCGGTACCTCGCACACTTGGAACACCGGTGCTACAACAAACTCCATCACCGTTTCACCGAATACCACGACTACTTACACCGTTACCAGCAACGCCAATAATCAATGTTCCACCACCGACACCGTTACAGTAACCGTTAGACCATACGTCAGCACCACCATCAGTCGCGACACCACCATTTGTGTCGGTGAAACTGTCAGCCTGACTGTAAACGGCGGTACCTCAAGAACTTGGAGCAACGGTGGAACTGGAACCTCCATCACAGTAACACCTTCAACTACAACTACCTACACGGTAACAAGCAACCAAGCCAACCAATGCTCCACCATCGACACCGTCACAGTTACGGTACAGCCCTATGTAGTTACCTCCATAAGCAGCGACACATCAATTTGTCCGGGAGAGCCGGTGAGTCTTACCGTAACTGGCGGAACATCAAGAGTTTGGAGTAATGGCAATACGGCAAGCACTATTACAGTAAGGCCCATTACTCCTACGACTTACATCGTGACAAGCAGTCAGGCCAACCAATGCTCCACCACCGACACGGTAACAATAAGCATCAAACCTTCGGTTACGACAACCGTTTCGGGCAACACCACTATATGCCGCGGCGCTTCGGCCATATTGACGGCAACAGGTGGTACATCAAGGACTTGGAGCACCGGCCAGACACAGGATACAATTGTGGTAACGCCCACCGTGACAACTACATACGCAGTAAGGACTGACAGCACGGGAATCTGTTCGAATATCGACAGTATAAAAGTTACCGTCAATCAGTTGCCCAATGTAACGATTACCGGCGACACCGTTATCACTGCCGGCAACTCGGCAACACTCGTGGCCTCGGGAGCCAACAGCTATGTATGGTCAACAGGTGCCACTTCGAATTCCATCACTGTTTCGCCAGCTGCTACAACCAGCTACTCCGTAGAGGGTACCGATGTGAACGGCTGCCGCAACACTGCCCGCACCACAGTCGTGGTGAACGCTGTTTCCATCGCCTCCGGTTCGGAGCTGGAATTCAAGGTTTACCCGATTCCTACCGAGTCGAAACTGACGGTGGAAGGCGAGTCCATCAAGACAATCACCATCTACAACATCTTAGGCAAAGTAATTGACAAAATCGAATGCGACGGCGAAAAAACCGTTGTACTCGCTGTCAAAGACTATGCACAAGGCGTGTATGTGATTTCGGTTGCCGACACCAAAGGACAGACCGGACGTAGGACATTTATAGTAAGGTAATAATAACAAAAGCGTATGAAAAAAATTATTATTACGCTACTGCTGGTAGCTTCCGCCTCCATTGTGTCGGCTCAGAAAGATGTGCTCGATTTTTCGAAAGCAGAGCATGTGAAACCTTCTGTCGAATATTCGGTGAAAGGTCTTTCAGGCTCGTCGGCTTTCTTGTATATGGATTTGAAATCCGGTCAAGAAGAACTTGCCTCAAAATATGATTTTGTAAGCATCGGCGGCAAATGGCACGTGGTGGCACTTATCGACATAAGTAGCGACAATCTGTCGAAACTCGAGGCCTACGGAATATCTGTCAACGGTGTGAAGGATGCCAAGTTTAAAAGCGTCACAATCCCTGTGGAAGAATTCGTGTCGTTTGTCGAAGCCGGTATCGCCGACTATGTGGATGTTGGCGACAAAGCTGAGCCTCAGATGGATTCGGCACGTTATTACTCTCATGCCCAGTGGGTTCAGAACGGCAGGAACAACAATGGCGTCGTCCTTCCCAAAAGCTATTCCGGAAAAGATGTCGTTGTGGGAATTATCGATGTCGGATTCGATTACACCCACCGCAATTTTTGGAATAACACCGAGACGGTTTATCGTGTGAAACGCGTTTGGGACCAGAACAACAGCGGCACCCCACCGTCGGGTTACAATTATGGCAACGAAATGACCACGCAGTCCGCTATTTTGGCCGCCCGTTTCAGTCACAACAACGAAACCCACGGCAGCCACGTGGCCGGTATAGCCAGTGGTGGCGGCACCTCCAACACAAACATAAGACGATACACGGGCATGGCACCGCAGAGCGACCTAGTATTTGTTTCCACAAACGGCAATACCAACCGCCTTTACGATGGTATCACTTACGTGTTGAACTATGCACAGTCAGTGGGCAAACCCTGTGTGATAAATCTCAGTTGGGGAAGCCAGCTTGGACCGCACGACGGCAAAGCCGCCATAGACCAAAACTGTGACGACCTGATCAACAACCACTACACCGAAGGTTCGATGATAGTGGTTTCCGCTGGCAACGACGGCGCCAAACCAGTCCACGTGTACAAAACTTTTACAAGTCGCGACACTGTGTTGCGAACCTTTATGGTAACTACCGGTTATGGTAACAAGGTTAACAACTATCTGGACATCTGGGGATATTATCTGACATCTACACCATACATTAAGGCTGTAAAAGTTTCCGTTGTTGACACCCAAACGAGTCAGGTTATCGCTACCACCAGGTTGGATTTGAGCAATCTGGCCAGTTCGAGATCGGGAAGTGTTACAATATCGAACTGTACAATAAGCTATCAGCTCGAGCCTTCTTCATCGTTAAACAACAATACTCATGTACAGCTGAAAATCAACAACTCATCCGAAACCATAGCTACTCGAAAAGTTATGGTTGAGATAGTTTCAAGAATTGGAAGACAGGTTCACGCTTGGGCCTACGATGCATATCTCTCCAGTTGTGGTTTTTCGAACGCTGTGGGAGGTAACACGGACTACTCAATAAACGCCTGGGGTCAGGCCAACAGCCAGATAATGGTGGCATCGCATAATACCAAACACTATTGGCGTAATGCACGCAACGGTAGCAGATATTATAAGGTAGGTGCCACAGCAGTAGGTGCAAGATCGGTATTTTCGAGTATAGGTCCATGCCGTAACAGCAATATAATTAAACCCGACATCTCTGCACCTGGCAGCGTCGTTGTTTCGTCGTACAACTACGGCAACTCTTATCAAGGCCAAAACACCACTGCATACGTACCTATCACCGACTCCATAACAAACTCGAAAGGAGGTTTCACCCACTACAGCCTGTTCGGTGTTATGCAGGGCACATCGATGGCAGCCCCGGCTTGCGCTGGAATTTTGGCTCTGTGGCTCGAAGCATATCCACAACTTACTACAAGTCAAGCAAAATGGCTCTTCCAAAACTATTCCATCACCGACTCATACACGGGAACTATCCCCTCAAACGGCAGTGTTTATTTTGGCCGCGGCAAAATCGACGCTTTCGCGGGACTCAACGCCATTTTGCAGAAAACAGCCAAACCTACAATAACTCCTGGCCGCGACACAGTGCTTTGTTCAGCCGCCGATTCGATAACATTCACAGCCCCTGCTGGATACAGCAAATACTATTGGAGTAACGGCGACACCACACGCTCCATCAAGGTGGGTAGGCCAGGCGCTTACTTTGTCCGTGCCGTCTCGGCAGAAGGATTCCGCACCCCTAACTCCGACACCGTCCACATTACGGTAAGCGATTGGGTGACCGGAAGCATATCTCCCCGCGACACGACTATCTGTATCGGCGACAGTGTAACGCTTAATATAAATTTCGGCGCTACAAGAATTTGGAACAACGGGGATACAGCACGAACTATAACGGTAGCACCGACATCCACAACTACATACAACGCTTACGTACAACAACCAGGTTATTGCCCTTCAACAAAATACGTTACAGTAACTGTAAGACCTTACGTAACCACTACTATCAGCCACGATACGGCAATATGCCCAGGCGGGACAGCATACCTAAGTGTAAGCGGTGGTAGGTCAAGAACTTGGAGCACGGGACAAAACACCACATCTATTTTTGTTTCGCCTTCCACAACAACTACCTACACCGTAACAAGCCGTCAAACTAACCAATGTAACACTATCGATACCGTTACGGTTACAGTGAAAACACCCATATCCACAACTATCAGTCCAGACACGACCATCTGTCTTGGCGAAAGTGTAAACCTCGGCGTCAGCGGCGGTACTTCATGGTATTGGAGCACAGGTATGACATCGAATTCCATAAACGTTTCGCCTTCCACAACAACCACCTACACCGTAACAAGTGACAGCGTTAACGGATGTCCCAACACCGATACCGTTACGGTTTACGTGCAACCTTACGTCAGCACCAACATCAGCCGCGACACGGCCATCTGCATAGGCGAAACTGTAAACCTCACCGTAAGCGGCGGTACGTCAAGAACGTGGAGTACCGGGCAAGCCACTACGACCATTATGGTAACACCCTCCACAACAACCTCTTACACTGTAACAAGCAACCAAGCCAACCATTGTTCCACCACTGACACCGTAACAGTAACCGTTAAACCTTACGTTGCCACGACGATTACTCCCGACACAGCCATCTGTATCGGTCAAAGCATCACCCTCAACGTTTGCGGCGGCACATCCAGGACTTGGAACAACGGCAGCACAGGAAACTCAATCACCGTAGCGCCTTCTACAACAACTTCTTACGTCGTAACCAGCGAGCAAGCCAACCATTGTTCCACCACCGACACCGTTACGGTAACCGTGAAACCACACGTAGTTACCACCATAAGCCGCGACACGGCAATATGTCTTGGCGAAAGCGTCGTTCTTTCTGTAACAGGCGGCACTTCAAGAACTTGGAGTACAGGACAGAACGCTCCGACTATTTTGGTAACACCTTCTACAACAACCTCTTACACCGTAACAAGCTACCAAGCCAACCATTGTTCCACCACCGACACCGTAACAGTAACCGTTAAACCTTACGTCGCTACCACCATCAGCCGCGACACGGCAATATGTCTTGGCGAAAGCGTTGTTCTTTCTGTAACAGGCGGCACTTCAAGAACTTGGAGTACAGGACAAAACGCTCCGACTATTTTGGTAACACCTTCTACAACAACCTCTTACACCGTAACGAGCTACCAAGTCAACCAATGTCCCACCACCGACACCGTTAAGGTAACCATTTATCCTCTACCCGTTGTAGTTATTTCTGGCGACACCGTCATCTCTTCGGGCAACACTGCTACACTCACTGCGTCGGGAGCTTACAGATACTTGTGGTCAACAGGTGCCACGACCAATACGATAAATGTAGCCCCACTTGTTTCAACACTCTATTCCGTAGAAGGTACCGATTTGAACGGCTGCCGCAACACTGCCCGTACCACTGTCGTGGTGAACGCCGTTTCCATCGCCTCCGGTTCGGAGCTGGAATTCAAGGTTTACCCGATTCCCACCGAGTCGAAACTCACTGTGGAAGGCGAGTCCATCAAGACAATCACCATTTACAACATCTTAGGCAAAGTAATTGACATGATTGAATGCGACGGCGAAAAGACCGTTGTACTCGCTGTCAAAGACTACGCACAAGGTGTGTACGTGATTTCGGTTGCCGACACCAAAGGACAGACCGGACGTAGAACATTTATAGTAAGATAACTGTAACTTATGTGAAGAAAAGGCTTCCGTATTTCTTGCCGGAAGCCTTTTTTTTGTCGGCACAAACATTTTTTTTGCCAAAAGCGATTTTTTTTGTATCTTTGCAACTGAAAAATAACACATTAAAACACAGTTCAAAAATGAAAAAAGCGTTGATTATTGCTTGTGCGGCACTCTTGTTTGTTTCCGCCAACGCACAGACTTCGACAACAGAAAAACCCGTTGTCAAAAAGGCGAATACCTGCCGCATGTCGGGACTCTCGGCATTTCTTTATGTGGACCTGATGGAGCTTGAAAAAGCTGACCCGTCGTTGAAATCCATTCCCAATGAGATGAAGGACCGCTACGGTTTCCGCGTGATAAACTCGGAAATGTATGTGGGCGCTTTTGCCGACATTAAAGCCGACAAACGCGACCTTGCAGCCCAATACGGCGTTCTTTTCAACGGCAAACGTGTACTCCCGTTCATGACGGTGAACATACCCGTAAAAAATTATGTCCGTTTCATCAATTCGGGCATTGCCGACTATATCGAGGTTGGCGAGGAAAACGTCCCTATGATGGATAGTGCCAAAATACACACCGGAGCATCGTTTGTACAGTCGGGCTACAACCTGCCCAAAGGCTATTGCGGTAAAGATGTTGTGGTGGGTATAATCGACATTGGCTTCCACTACACCCACTTCAATTTCTTCGACAGCACCGAAACCACCTTCCGTGTGAAACGTGTGTGGGACCAGAATGCCAGCAGCGGAACGCCTCCCGCGGGCTTCAATTACGGCAACGAACTTACCACCCAGGCTCAGATGGCTGCCGCCAAATACAGTCACAACAACCAAACTCACGGCTCGCACGTGGCAGGCATGGCGGCTGGAGGCGGAACCAACGATAGTTTGATGAAAAAATACAAAGGCATGGCTCCCGAAAGCGACATAGTGCTTGTTGCCACAACGATGTATTCCAGTGAAATTTTCGATGGACTTCAGTACATTCTGGACTACGCCAACAGCGTTGGCAAACCTTGCGTGGTGAACATGAGCCTCGGCAACCATGTAGGTCCTCACGACGGCACCGACTACAACGAATATGCCACCGACTATCTTTTCGACAGTATTTATAAAAAAGGTGCCGCCTTGATGGTTTCCGCCGGCAACGAGGGCAGCACCAACCTGCACAACAGCAAGAGTTTCACAGCCAACGACACTATTTTTCAAACCTTTGCCATAACAAAAAGCAACGGCAACAACAAATTGTCGGGCACTGTGGATATATGGGGCGAATTAGGCAGCCATTTCAGGGTGAAAGTGGCTGTTGCGGACAGCACCAGCGACAGCGCCACACTGGCAAGACTTAATTATCCCCTCGTTTTTACCACCGAAGATACCATCGACTACACCACAAACGTTAACTTGGGCAGCAATGGCAGAGTGAGTTATTACGTGGAGGACACCAATTACTACAACGAAAAACCGCATGTGTACCTCTATTTCAACGGAAGCAATCTTTCGGGACGCAATTGCTTTATTATCAGAATAGAATCCACGTCCGGAATAGTGCACCTGTGGAACAACAGCGGCATATTTATAGGTGGAACAGCAGCAACAGCGGGCAACACCAACAACACCACAAACAACAGAGCTTCGGGCAGAAGCAGTTTGATGGTTGCTTCGTACAGCACCAAAGCCACTTGGACTACATATATGGGCCGTTACTACAATCTCAGCTATAATTACCTTACCGGCAGCCGCTCATACTTCTCCAGCATAGGCCCGGGACTGAACACCACCCTCAATAAGCCCGAAATCACCGGCCCCGGCGCTTTGATACTTTCGTCGTACAATTTCTACGACACCCGCTACGACACCACCCACTACATGATTACCAATATGCAGACAGGCGGCGGCGACACCTGTTTCTGGGGCATGATGCAGGGCACCTCCATGTCATGCCCTGCCGTTACAGGCATAGTGGCTCTGTGGATGGAAGCCTACCCCGAACTCACCTATTCCCAGGTAAAGGAACTGATGAGAACCACCGCCATCTCCGACTCCCTGACTGGAATTATTCCCGCCAACGGCAGTCCTTACTATGGCTGGGGCAAGATTAACGCTCTCGGCGGAATACAGACAATACTGTCTCGTATTCCTGCCAAACCCGCCATAACACCTGCCACAAACACTGTTATCTGCTCGGGCGACAGCATAACAATCTCCGCACCTGCCGGTTACCTGCATTACCAATGGAACACCGGCGACACAACACAAACAATAACCACATCCGCAGCGGGCTCCTACTGCGTAAGAATCGACTCCGTGGGCGGTTATTTCAGCCCGTGGTCCGACACTATTACAATTACCGTGAGACAACGCTTTAACACCACTATAAGCCGCGACACCGCCATTTGCATAGGCGAAAGCGTTGCCCTCGCTGTCAGCGGAGGCACCTCGCAACTTTGGAACACCGGCGACACCACAGCAAGTATTACAGTAACACCCTCGACAACAACTACTTACATTGTCAATAGCAATCAAACCCCTAACTTCTGTACAATGACCGACAGCGTTACTGTTACCGTAAAAAAATACGTTTCAAATTGGTGGGTATCCAACGACACTTCGGTGTGCCCAGGAGAGTTTGTAACAATCACTGCAAGAGGTGGCGATTCGTACGCATGGTTGGGAGTACATTCAGGATGGGATACCAACCAAAGTGTTACAGTTGAAGTCATGTATCCGAGGCATCATATTATGGTACGCATCGACAGCACAGGACTTTGTCCCGTGTGGGATTCATTAGATCTTTTTGCATATCCTCAGCCACACGTAGATATCCACAACCATTTAGGCCAAGTGGCCGACCATTATGGTGTAAGATGGGATATTCCGGACTACAGCGTTATACTTACCGCCACCGGACAAACAGGACAGACATACCTGTGGTCCACAGGCGACACAACTGCCTCAATTACAGTTTCGCCCACCGTGCCGACACTCTACTCCGTTGTTTCTACAACCGAGCACGGATGTATGGACAGCATTTCGGTAACGGTGCTTTGCCTCACTGCTTCAATATCCACTGCCGACGAAATTGGCTTCAACCTCTATCCAAATCCCGCCAGCACTTCGGTAACCATCGAGGGTGCCAATATGAACGAAATTACCATCTACAACACTTTGGGACAGGTGGTGAAAAACCTCGAGAACAACGAAAAAACGACAATCATCATACCAGTTAATGACTTTGCCAGAGGCGTTTACGTGATTTCCGTGAAAGACAGTCTCGGAAAAACCGGACGCAAGACCTTTGTGGTGAAATAAAACGCCACAACCTTTTATAACAAAAAAGCGTGCCTTTTTGAAGGCACGCTTTTTTTTGTGTTCTGTTATTTTCAGAAAAGCTCCAACTCCCCTTGGTCGGCGGAGAAACGCGCTTTGCCGAGGTGCTGGTAGGCCAGAGGCGTAACCTCACGGCCACGCGGGGTGCGCATAAGGTAACCTTCCTGGATGAGGAACGGCTCGTACACCTCCTCTATGGTGCCTTGGTCCTCGCCAACAGCGGTGGCAATGGTGCTCAGTCCCACAGGACCGCCCTTGAACTTGTCGATGATGACGCTGAGTATGCGGTTGTCCATCTCGTCGAGACCGTGCTTGTCCACGTTGAGAGCCTGCAGGGCGTAGCGTGCAATCTCGAGGGTGATGGTGCCGTCGCCTTTCACCTGTGCAAAATCGCGCACACGACGCAACAGCAGATTGGCTATACGGGGGGTGCCACGGCTGCGGCTGGCTATCTCCCACGACGACTCGCTGGTGATGGGCACGTCCAACAGTCCGGCGGAGCGCTGGATAATCTTGGTAAGTGTCTCAACGTCATAATATTGCAGACGCGATGTAATACCGAACCTCGACCGCAACGGTGCTGTGAGCAGTCCCGACCGTGTGGTGGCCCCTATAAGGGTGAAGGGGTTGAGGCTTATCTGCACGCTGCGGGCGCTGGGACCCGTTTCTATCATTATATCAATACGATAATCCTCCATGGCGGAATAGAGGTACTCCTCCACTATGGGCGACAGACGGTGTATCTCGTCGATGAAAAGCACGTCGTTGGGCTCCAGATTGGTGAGGATGCCCGCCAGTTCGCCGGGTTTGTCGAGCACGGGGCCGGAGGTCATTTTCAGACCCACGCCCAGCTCGTTGGCGATGATGTGCGAAAGGGTGGTCTTGCCCAAGCCCGGAGGTCCGTGCAGGAGCAGGTGGTCGAGAGGCTCGCCACGGTCCTTGGCAGCCTGCACAAAGATTTTCAGGTTGTCGATAATCTGCTGCTGTCCGGCAAAGCTGTCGAAATGACTCGGCCGTAAGGCACGCTCCACTTCGCGTTCCTTGCTGCTCTGACTTTTGCCGGTGGCGTCTAAATTGGAGTTCATATATAAAAGTTTTTGTTATTCAACGTTAGTTTCGGACTTACGCATCTTTTTGGCAATCAGCTCTATAAGAAAAATCAACACAAGTCCCGCCACGATGAGTGCCACCGAAATCCAGAACGAGGAGTCGATTTGCGGGAGTATGTTCTCCTGTGTGAGGGGTTCCGTCTTACCGTGGTGGTCGTACCAAGTGAGGGTATTTTTCCACGGCCATATCTTGTTCAGCGAGCCGAACATAAAGCCTGCAAGGGCGGCAAGAGTTATCTGCTTGAAATGCTCGAAAAGCCAGTTCAGAACGTGCGAGAACGACACAATGCCTATCAGCGCGCCGGCGGCGAATACAAGGATTATCACTATCTGCAGTTCCGACAAGGCGTTGAGCATAAAGGCGTACATGCCAAGCAAAACGAGGATGAAACTGCCCGAGATGCCCGGCAGAATCATGGCGCAGATGGCTATGGCGCCGCAGAGGAAGATGTACCAGTAGGAGCTGCTCTGCGACAGCTGGGCGTTTTCGGGTGAGGTGATGAAAAACGACAGCACGGCAA
>JAEEGK010001669.1_pt1 | contig 55546 bp, 41 predicted proteins | sample 8958771 | NCBI WGS metagenome assembly JAEEGK01 (sample SAMN16246547, study PRJNA631951) | gut metagenome | biome: gut microbiome; feature: rumen; material: SC-attached | host: Bos | place: Iran: Karaj | collected 2018-10 | reverse complement strand
AATAGAAGGTCTATCTTTGCACCGCTTTTGAGCACGGGGTATAGCACAGTCCGGTTAGTGTGCCTGCTTTGGGAGCAGGAGGTCGCAGGTTCGAATCCTGCTACCCCGACAAAGTCCGCAAGACCAACGTCTTCCGGGCTTTTTTTTTATTTTCTGTAAATAGCTTTTTCTAAGAAAGTGAATGTCATCTGCAAACCAGTCTCAAACCTTAAAAAATCCGAGTACGCGCCATTGTATGAAGGGTTTAGCAAGTCTGTAAATCTCATTTTTGCATAAACCGACAAGAAATTGTAATTAATGGCTGTCTTCACTCCCCACTGCCACCGATTAAAACAATCGTGGTTTTTAGTGATGTATTTGATTGACTTGTAGTTGGCATCTTCGGCGTCGGCAATAACAATATGGCGGTTGGTGTAACACCACGAGCCAAAAACACCGCAGTCCCACGTCAGTCCGTAGCCGAAGTGCTCGCCATGAATAAATGTCACTCGCTGGAACAATTCAACATTAAGGTTTGTCGTGTTAAAGCGCTCTTGCTTGACATTGTTGCGGACGACGCCGTCGAGGTTGGTCCCGATGTATTTGTCGGAGCCAATGCCTACACCTGCGCCAATTCTGTATCGCTTTGCCAATTGAAATTGCACGCCTAACATAGCCGCCAGCGATTTTTTATTGTCGTTGGTGGAGTCTTCAATGGTTTTGAATCCGGCCAGTCCCGAACTCAACTGAAAAAACAGATTCCAATTCCAACTTTTACCATACTCTAAGTTGCTGTTGTTAAGACTGCGCCGCAGCGTTTGAGCGATACCTTTGGTAGTTATGGAGGATTCATTTTTATGTTGCCCGCCTTCGTTGCAAGTGTATGAGCTAGTATAGCCATGATAATACACGTTTACGGTGGCATTCGGCAGTTGTTGGATAGTGATTGTGGCAGAATTTTTGGCATTGCCATGCGCGTAATGCAGAACTTTACCCGTTTCATCGGCAAGGTTGTAGAAGACATTGGTCTCCTTTTCGAAAGGTTTTAGATGGATAATCAGTGCATCGCCGTTTTTTTCGAATGTGAAAGTTGGCTCAACATCCACGCTGACACTGTCGGTGAAATATCCGGCTTGCGGAACGCCGTATCCTATCGCATAATCGAAATATGGATAGACGTCGCCCGATTTCTCGATTTCAGCCTTCAACTCCATAGCCGTCAGATTGCGGCGCGACTGCCAGGCGCAAGCTGCAAATCCGGCAACAAGTGGACACGAGAATGATGTGCCGTAGGCGTATGTTGTTCCGCCGCGCGGATTGGCTACACAGGCGTGACCAAAAGAAACCACGTTTGGCTTGCGGCGTCCATCGGCTGTTGGTCCAAACGATGAGAATTTGATATGGTTGTAGTTGTCCATATCATCCTCAATGCCGCCCACCGATAATACACTGTCAGCGTCGGCTGGAGTGATGAGTACGCGCCAACCCTCATCATCGGCCTCGTTGCCCATCGAGTTGCAGACCAGTATTCCCTTGCGCGCGGCCAAGTTGGCAGCCTTGGCTACGAAAGATGTACCATCCATATCTTTGGAGTAATACCTATTTTTCCCATAACCGAGCGAGCTGCTGATGATGTCGGCGCCGTTGCGGTCGGCCCACTCCGTAGCTTGCGCCCACCAAATCTCCTCTTTAAACGGCTCAAAGTTGGTCTCGGTGCGAGCCAACAAAAATTCGGCGCCTGTGGCAAGACCGAGTTGTTGCGAGCCTTCACCAATGTTGGTCAGGCCGGTGATGCAGCTCAATGTCATTGTCCCGTGGCTGTTCCAACCATAGACATTTTCTTTTTTACCGGGAAAGTTCCAGGTTTTCACAATTTGCTTGTTCAAGAACAAATGTCTGAAACATTCGTGCTTGTCAACCTTCGGAAAACCGCCATCAAACACAGCAATTCTGATGCCCCGGCCATCGATATTGTTATCGGCGAATTTCTGTCCTTGCATTCGCTTCAACTGAGGCATCAACTCAACATTGGCTGCTTGAGAAAGCTCCGAAGCCTCGTTTTCACTATCACTCCCGGCAGAGTATGATGCCACAACCATTTCGCCGGCAATCGTCACAACTTCCTTCACAAATGGCAAAGCCTTAATCTGTTCAATGGCATCACTTCCGGCCATCACGCCAAGTCCGTTGAACCAACGGCTTTCGCCAACCACCTCATCGGCCAGTAGCGCCACGGCGTTGACATAATCGCTGTTGAGCGGAAAATCGGTTGAGTCGCATAGCGGCAGTCCTTGCTTCTCGCGCCGCTCGATGGCTTTGGGGTCGAAATATTCGTATGGCTTGAATTTGGTTCCATTCTTATCGCAAAAAAACACCCAGTAGCAGCCAGAGTCGGCCAATGAAACCCTCGTGGTGGCAGCCAATATGGCTATAAGGAATGCAAATTTTTTCATAAATCGTTTTTTTAAGTTGTTTGAACAATTCGGACTATGCGTCGGTTTTTACCACAACAAATATATGTGTAGCAGCCGGTTGTATAATTGTAAAGAAAAATGTGCCTTAGCGCGTTTCGTGGAGCATAGCAGACTCGAACTGCCCACCTCTTCGTTGCGAACGAAGCGCTCTACCAGATGAGCTAATACCCCTTTTCGACGCAAACATACGGGTTTTAAGGCAATTGCGAACATCGTTAGCCGAAAAAGTTTTTGCATCGGTATTCATCCGGCGCCCTTTGCGGTTGCAAACAAAAAAGCCGAGACAAACGCCCCGGCTTATTATTAATATGTGTGAGTTTTACAGCAAATCGCTCGCCAGTTCGGCTAGTGCGCTGCGCTCGCCCTTCACAAGGTTCATATGTGCAAACAGGTTCTGTCCCTTCATCTTGTCGGTCAGATAACTCAAACCGTTCGATGTGCTGTCGAGATATGGCGAGTCAATCTGCTGAATATCACCAGTAAACACAATCTTCACATTCTCGCCGGCGCGCGTTACAATGGTCTTCACTTCGTGCGGCGTCAGGTTTTGTGCTTCGTCGATAATAAAGAATGCATTCGACAGGCTGCGGCCGCGGATGTAGGCCAGTGGTGTGATTACCAGACGCTCGTCTTTCAGCATTTCGTCAATCTTGTGCACTTCCTTGCTGTTGGCGCCAAACTGATGCTTGATAACGCCAAGGTTGTCGAACAACGGCATCATATACGGCCCGATTTTCTCTTTAACATCGCCCGGAAGGAATCCTAAATCCTGATTGGTGAGCGGAATAATCGGCCTTGCCACAAAAATCTGCTCGTAGGTTCCGGCCTGCTGCAGAGCGGCAGCCACAGCCAACAAGGTTTTGCCAGTTCCGGCCTTTCCGGTGAGCGAGATAAGGTTGATTTCAGGGCGCATCAGAGCGTCGAGAGCCAGAGCCTGCTCAGCGTTGCGCGGCTCGATGCCGTAGATTTTGCGTTTCTCGACAAGATTGATGCGGCGCTCAAACGGGTCGTAGTGGGTGAGAGCGCTCTTGTTGTCGCCTTTCAGAATCAGATACTCGTGGGCGAAAATCTCGCGGCTGAACTTGAACTCGTCAACACTCACGCCGGCGCGGTCCTGATAAATCTTGTTAATCAACTCGGGGTCCACATTGTCGATGGTGTCTATCCCCTTGTAAATCACTTCAATGTTCTGCACCTTGTCGGTGGTGTAGTCTTCGGCGGCAATGCCCAGTGATTTGGCCTTCACGCGCAGATTGATGTCCTTCGACACCACAACCACCTTGCGTCCAGGATTGTCTTTGCTCACCTTTTCGGCGATGGCCAGAATGCGGTGGTCGGCAGTCGGCTCGGGGAACGACACCTTCATTGAGTCGGGATATTTCTGACCCAAAGCCAGATAGAGTTTTCCGTGGCCTTTGCCGATTGGAATTCCCTTCACAGGGTCGGCCTTGCCAATGAGTTCGTCCAACTCACGGGTGCACTCGCGGGCGTTGAAATTCAGCGTGTCGTTGCCCTTCTTGAACTTGTCTAGTTCTTCGAGCGCCACAATCGGAATCACAATGTCGTTGTCCTGAAAATTATAGATGCATTTGTAGTCGTGGAGCAAAACGTTCGTGTCTAACACAAAGATTTTGATGTTTGATTTTGCCATAGTGGTACGTTTTTAGTGTTTGCTTAAAGTTATAATTGTTTTTTCAATTCCAAACTTTCTTTTTTAACTATTTTCGGCCATTGTTTTGGCTTTCGCCGAAGTGCTGCCAAAATGTATTGACAATCAGTTTATTATTTTAGATTTTTGATTTAAGATTGATAAGTTTCCCGATTAAAGTTGAGATGGTTGAGAAGGTTGAGACTCTAAACCTTCTCAACAGCGAAGCACTAAACTCTAAACGCTAACCTCTTACCGTTAAAGCAATGACCTACCAGCAGACTCTCGATTTTCTGTTTACACAACTGCCACTTTATCAGAATATTGGCACCGATGCTTATAAACCTGGATTGGGCAACACGCAGGCTTTGGACGATTATTTCGGCCATCCGCATCTTAAGTTCCGCACTGTGCACGTGGCCGGGACCAACGGCAAGGGCTCGGTGTCGCACATTACGGCGGCAATTCTGCAGAAAGCCGGCTACAAGGTGGGGCTCTACACGTCGCCGCACCTTAAGGATTTCCGCGAGCGCATCCGCATCGATGGCGAGATGATTCCTGAAAGCGAGGTTGTTGACTTTGTTGAGCGTCACCGACAGAAAATCAGCGAGATAGCGCCATCGTTTTTTGAAATGGCCACACTTATGGCTTTCGATTGGTTTGCCCGCAACGCCGTCGATGTGGCGGTGATTGAGGTTGGCTTGGGTGGCCGACTCGACTCAACAAACATCATAACACCCTTGGTATCAGTCATTACCAATATCAGTTTCGACCATACGGCGATGCTTGGCGACACCTTGGCTGCCATTGCAGGCGAGAAGGCGGGAATTATCAAACCAGGTGTGCCGGTGGTGGTGGGGCAGACCGATGCCGAAACGGCGCCAGTCTTTGAAGCGAAGGCCGCTGCCGAAGGTTCGCCGCTCGTCTTTGCCGACCAAATCCGCCGCATTGAGAGCGCCACACTCACGGCCGACCGTCTTAACCTTGCCATCAGCCGCAACGGGAAACCCGAATACGACTGTCTTTCGCTCGACTTGATGGGTTGCTACCAGCGCAAAAATATCCTGACGGTTCTGGCGGCGTTCGATGTTCTGTGCCGCAAGCTCACCGTCAGCAACGATGATATTCTGGCGGGTGCGGCTTCGACCATCGCAACCACAGGTCTGAAAGGCCGCTGGCAGAAACTTGCCGACTGTCCGCCAACCTACTGCGACACCGGCCACAACGACGATGGCATCCGACAGGTTGTCGAGCAATTGAAATTACAGAAATACAATCATTTGCATATTGTCATCGGAATGGTTAGCGATAAGGACCACGCCAAAGTGCTCAGCCAGTTGCCAACCGATGCTACCTATTATTTTACAAACGCCCAAGTGCCGCGCGCGCTCAAAACTGAGCTTTTGGCCGAGAAAGCCGCCGCCTTTGGTCTGCACGGCCAATGCTACCCGACGGTGCCCGAAGCAATCGCCGCCGCCCAAAAAAACGCCGCCCCCGACGATTTTATCTTCATCGGAGGCAGCACGTTTACTGTGGCCGAGATTCCCGGATTGTGAATATTAGTGTAAGGTGTAAAGAGTAAGGTGAGTTTTGTTGATTGTAATTCTAACCTTCAATCCTTCAATCCTTCAATCCTTCAGCCCTTCAATCCTTCAATCCTTCAGCCCTTCAATCCTTGTTTAAAACACCTGTTTCGCACTCACGGTTTTATGCGTGTGGTCGATGTCGTAGTCGAACGTCATATTGCCCGATGTGCGGTAAACCTTCAGCGAGTTGAGCGGCAGCCAGGCTTGCTCGTTGCCGTATTGCGAGCCCGACAGGAACTCAATCAGCGCGTTGCCGCTGCTGTAAACCGATATTTTCAGCTTCGAGTTGTTGTCGAGTTTCACCGTGTTGAAGACTGCCGGGTTGCCGTCGCTGGTGCGCAGCGTCATAATGCCCTGGCAGTTGCGAATAAGCTCAATGTTGCCGAATTGGTTGTAAACTTCAGGCGATTTGCTGCTGATGTCGGGGTTGCTGCTGCTCAAATCCTGCTGCATCAGTTTGCCCGGTAGCGAGCTTTTTGTTTCCGTGGCTTGCGAAACAATCTTGAGCAGACCCGCAATCGACGGGTCGGTAGGCGTTTCAGCAACATCGGCCATATCGCGGCCGTTCACCACAAATCCGCTGCGACGTGCCATACTCTCATACGATTTGCTCATCAGTCCCGCCGAGGCAAGCATTGAGCCGGCCAGGAACGGGCAACCGTCTTTATCGATGCGGATGCCGTAGTCGCTAAAGTCTTCGTTTTCAGCGTAGGTGCGAGTCCACAGGCGCTTGCCGTTGGGGTCGAACTGCGCGGCAAACGTGTTGTTGATGCTGTCCATCTGCCCGATGTTGGCCTGGCTAATCCACGCCAGTTGTCCGTTGCGCGAGCATTTGGCGATGAACATATCCGACTGCTGGGTTTTCAGCGTCTGTCCGGCCACCGTCAGCTCACCGTTGAACAGGCCCGAGAAGTAGAAACTGTCGTTGTCGCCAAGAACGATATTGTATGCCACATCGTCAGCCTTGCTGCCAATGCGGTAGAGGAACCCGAGCTCGTTGTCGGCAGTGATTTTTGCAATGAAAATATCAGAGCCAGAGGCTGTTAGCTGCCGTCCCATAAAATCGACACTGCCATTGAAATATCCGCACATATAGGCGTCGCCGTTGCCGTCGAACACAATGTTGCGTTTGTTATCGCCCTGATAGAGACCGTATTTGTTGGCTATTTTCCAAAGTTTTCCGGCGCGAACGGCCAGGTCGGGATGGGCGGCGTTCTCAATCACCACGGCGCTTGCGCTGGCGTATTGCGGCATACACATTCCCACCGGCGCCCCAATGTAGGTCGGGTCGCAGATGGTGTAGCGGCGGCCGTTGTGCTCCACGTAGCTGCCCTCGACATTGGTGTTGAAAGCCACCGCGGCAGCCATATGGCCGGGATAGTTGAGGCCGATGACATCGAGCCCCGTCAGTTGCTTGACCAGATAGGCGAAAAGCACGGCGCGGTCCTCACAGTCGGAGTAAGGAAAGTGGAACATCTCGTCGGGGAAGAAGAAACGCTCGTGGCCAAATTGCTGGTCGTCAGTCTTATAATCGAACGACTGCACAAATTTCAGCAGCAGTCCGGTGGCGTCAACGGCATCCATTCCCGACACAATCGGCGTAAGCGCCTGCGACAGCGACTCCTTTGTGGCGCGGCCCATCGTGGCGTCGAAATAGATTTTTATCTCGGCCTGCGGATAATCGTTGTAAAAATTGATGGTGTTCAGGTTGTAGCTGACATCGAACTGGTGTTTCTCGCCATCGTACTCAAAATCCATCTTTCTGGTTTTCAGCTGCTTGGCCACGTTTATCGGTTTGTAGATGTTCAGGTCGAGGGTGGTGCGGGCTTCGGGGAAGTCCTTATCGTAGGTGTAAAGATTATCGGCTTGACCGTCAATCAGATAATAACGCTGATTGTTGAACGTGAAATAGGGTTTGCCGTAGATGTTGTTGGAGGTGGCCAACAGCAGATACATCTTGTCGGACTTGTATGCGAGGCGGGCCTTGTAGTTGGCTTTGGTCATCAGAAACCACGTGAGCAGCACCTTGCTGTTGGCCGAGCAGGCAATCTGGTTGGCCGCGCCTTTGGCCAGCTGATAAAAGCCCCAGTCGTTGAGGTTCAGCTGGTTATGCCATTTCAGCAGGTCGTTGATGGTGCAGCTGTAGTTGGTTTTCGACAATTGCTCCCAAAGGTTGCCGATGTTTTGCTCGTTGACCGAGCCCACGTTCACGGCCTCGTTGCGGTCGTAGCGGACGGTGATGTTGTTGCCGTAGAAGTTGAATGTGGCCGTTGCCGGACGGAAATCCTTCGCGTCCGATTTGGCCAGGAACGGCAGCCTAGGTGCCTCGCCGTACGACTCAATCCGCTCGGCTTTCTCAACCTTCAGCTCCTGCGTCTGCTTCGGTTCCGACTGATACACAGGCTTCACCACCGGTTTCGGGGCATCGGGTTTGTAAACGTCCTCAGCCGACTCGTAGTTTTTCCACTCTTTTTTCAGAAACTCGGTGAATTCCTCGTCCATTTTGCGGATTTCCTCGTCGCGCTCTTTCACAAACTGCTCAAAGCTTTTCCGCTCGTTTTCAACAAATTCTTGTTGCTCTTTGCGCTGTTGCGCCGCCCACTCCTCGTAGCTTTGGGCGTTGGCGGTGGTTCCTATTATGGCTGTCGCCGAAATCAGGGCTGCAACCCGTGTCAGACTCTTCATAATTATTGTTTTTGAAGTTTTTGTTGTCATTTGACAATGCAATTTAGCAAAATCAACAAAAACAAGACGCCTTAAGCAGTCAAAAGGTTGCGCAGCCCGATTTTTGATTAACAAAAAAAAAATCCCCATCGGCTTGCCAATGAGGACTTTTCCAAATTTTATAACTAACAACTCCAAACTTACGAGTACAACTTTTCTCTCAACTCCGCAATATGGCTGTCGCTGATGTAGTCATCGTATTCCATCATCTTGTCAATCATTCCGTTGGGACCGATTTCGATGATTCGGTTACTCACGGTCTGAATGAACTCGTGGTCGTGCGACGACATCAGCACGTTGCCCTTGAACTTGACCAGCGTGTTGTTGAACGCCTGAATCGACTCAAGGTCGAGGTGGTTGGTCGGGGTGTCGAGGATGAGGACGTTGGCGTTGCGAATCATCATCCGCGCAATCATACAGCGCACGCGCTCGCCGCCTGAAAGCACATTGGCTTTCTTGTTCACTTCGTCGCCTGAGAACAGCATTTTGCCCAGATAACCACGCAGATAGAGGTCGCTAGTGTCTTCAGAGAACTGCGCCAGCCAGTCCATCAGCGTGATGTCGTCTTTGAAGAATTTCTCGTTGTCGAGCGGCAGATAGGCCTTTGTGATGGTCTGCCCCCAAGTGTACGAACCTGTGTCGGGTTCGAGGTGGTCTTTCAGAATCTCGAAGAGAATGGTCATTGCGCGGGTGTTGCGCGACAGGAAGACGATTTTATCGTCTTTGTTGACCGTAAAGTTCAGATTGCCAAACAGTTTCACACCATCGACAGTCTTCGAAAGGTCCTTCACTTCGAGAATGCGGTCGCCGCACTCGCGGGCGGGGGTGAAGATGATGCCAGGATATTTGCGGTTCGACGGCTTAATCTCTTCAATATTAAGTTTTTCCAACATTTTCTTGCGGCTAGTGGTCTGCTTGCTTTTGGCCACGTTGGCGCTGAACCGACGGATGAACTCTTCAAGTTCCTTCTTCTTCTCTTCGGCCTTTTTGTTCTGCATTTGTTGCTGACGCAGAGCAAGTTGGCTCGACTCATACCAGAAACTGTAGTTGCCGGCGAACATCTGAATGCGGTTGAAGTCGATGTCGACGGTGTGGGTGCAGATTGAGTCGAGGAAGTGGCGGTCGTGCGAGACCACAAGCACCGTGTTTTCAAATTCCGACAGGTAGTTCTCGAGCCAGGTCACGGTATCGAGGTCGAGGTCGTTGGTGGGCTCGTCGAGCAGCAGATTGTCGGGCTTGCCGAAAAGCGCCTGTGCCAGCAGCACCTTCACCTTCTCTTTACCGCTCAACTCGCGCATATATTTTTGGTGCAAATCTTCTTTGATGCCCAGTCCGCTCAGTAGCGTTGCGGCGTCGCTCTCGGCGTTCCAACCGTCCATCTCGGCAAATTTCTCTTCAAGTTCCGATGCCTTGATGCCGTCTTCTTCGCTGAAATCGGGCTTTGCGTAGAGCGCGTCCTTCTCGTTCATCACGCGCCACAGTTCGGCGTGGCCCATCAGCACGGTGTTGAGCACGGTGCAGTCGTCGAACTCAAAGTGGTTCTGCTTCAGCACCGATAGCCGTTCGCCCGGCGCAATGGTCACTGTGCCGCGCGTGGCGTCGATTCCGCCGTAGAGCGTCTTCAGAAAAGTGGATTTTCCAGCGCCGTTTGCACCAATGATGCCGTAGCAGTTGCCAGGCGTGAACTTAAGATTAACATCTTGAAAAAGAATGCGTTTGCCAAACTGAACGCAGAGATTTGATACTGTAATCATCGTTAAAAATTTGAGCCGCAAAGGTAATGAAAAGCGAGTAAAGTTTAATGCACAAGGAGTAATGAATTGTCTTTTAATTGCGGACGGAATATCTTGTTGATAATCAGCGACTATAATCGGTAACTAAAAATATTTTCAAAAATTAACCTACCAACATAGTGGGTAATAGAAAATATTGTTTATGTTTGCATCGTCAAAAACAGAAAACGAACTTTAAAAAATATTACGAAAATGTCAAAAATCGACAAATCGGCCGACGAACTGATTGGCCACACACCACTTCTGGAACTGAGCCGAATTGAGTCGGCGCACAAACTTCAGGCGAAAATCATTGCCAAACTTGAGTACTTCAACCCCGCAGGCAGCGTCAAAGACCGCATTGCAAAAGCAATGATTGAGGAAGCCGAGCGTGCCGGCAAACTGAAACCGGGGGCGGTGATTATTGAGCCGACAAGTGGAAACACTGGTATTGGTCTGGCAAGCGTGGCCGCCGCCCGCGGTTACAAAGCCATTATTGTAATGCCCGAGACGATGAGCGTTGAGCGTCGCCAACTGATGAAGGCTTACGGTGCCGAGGTTGTTCTTTCGGACGGCTCGAAAGGTATGAAGGGCGCCATCGCGAAAGCGCAGGAACTGGCCGCATCAACACCCAACAGCTTTATTCCCGGTCAGTTTGTGAATCCCGCCAACCCGAAGGCACACCTTGAAACCACTGGTCCCGAGATTTTTGAGGACACCGATGGCCAGGTTGACATTTTTGTGGCTGGCGTTGGAACCGGCGGAACGGTTACGGGCGTTGGCACCTACCTGAAATCGAAGAAACCCGGCGTGAAAATCGTGGCCGTTGAACCCGCTTCGTCGGCAGTGCTTTCGACCGGCGTTCCCGGACCGCACAAGATTCAAGGCATCGGCGCAGGCTTTGTTCCCGATGTGCTCGACACCAAGATTTACGACGAAATCATCACCGTTTCGAACGAGGACGCTTTCGCGACGGGCCGCGAGTTTGGCCGCACCGAGGGTGTTCTAGTCGGCATCTCGTCGGGCGCGGCTCTGTGGGCTGCAATCGAGCTGGCAAAACGTCCCGAGAACAAGGACAAAAACATTGTTGTTCTGCTGCCCGACACTGGCGACCGCTATCTGAGCACAACTTTGTTTGCTGAATAAAACTGAATATCAGCGCAATACCGCGCACTGCATCATCGAATGGTGCGGTGTGCGGTTTTTCGCTTTCGCGACAATCGACAAAAAAACAACCGCAGGACGGATAAAAATGTTAACTTGCTAACCCAAACCAATATCGGATTATGATGATTTCAACACGTGGCAGATACGCTATCAGAGTGATGATTGACCTTGCAGAACAAGGCTCTGCGGGCTATACAAGACTGAAGGATATTTCGGAACGCCAGGACATTTCGCTGAAATATCTTGAGAGCATAACCACTGAGCTGTCGAAGTCGGGGCTGATTGACGGCGTTCACGGCAAGGGCGGCGGCTACCGGTTGAATCGTCCGCCGCAGGAATACACTCTGACCGAGATTCTGCACGCCACAGAAGGCTCGCTGGCACCGGTTGCCTGCCTCGGCTGCGATGCGAAACCCTGCGACCGCACACAAATTTGCCGCACTCTGCCAATGTGGAAGAAACTCTACGAAACAGTGAACAACTTTTTCGACGGCTACACCGTGGCCGACCTTCTGAAAACGAATGTCGATTTTGAGTATATGAGCGCGGGGTTGTAGAGAAAGTTTTGAGTTATAAGTTTTTGAAGTTTTAAGTTTTTTCACTTCCCTTTCACGCTTACAGTTTCTTTCACAACTTGCATTTTACTATCGGTAGCGCGTTTCTTGTTTAGCCACGATAGAAAATCGTTAAACGGCAGTGAGCGCGGCAGATCCAAACCTGATTGGCTTTTACCAGCTTCATAATCAACCGTTTTTGTAAAATCGTTTCCCGAAAAGATTATATACAAATCGTTGAAAACCATTGTGTTGCCATCATCGCAATTGAGCTCGTACTCGTCAATTGTGTTGGTGGCATCGCCGTTGGCGTTGAAAAAGACATATTGGCGGTTTGCTTCCACCTTTTGGCTACCGTTTTTCTGATTGCGATAAGGAAGCAGACAATAAGCAGTTTTGGTTTCATCTATCAGATAGACAGCCACAAAACCGCTAACGGGCGACTGAAATTGTAAATAAAGTTGGTCGCCAGAATTGAACTCGGTTGAAGCGAATTGGCGGCTGGTGCCGTTGCGAAGCACTTGATAGTGAATCTCAACAGCCGTGCGCTGCACACTCCGAGCTTTGCCGCTGACGGTAACCTGAATGTATAGCTGCCCATTTTCAAAACCTTGTTCTACAATGGGCTCACTGGTGTCTTGCAGCCACTCGCCGTTGACGCTGTTCTCGCCCGATGTGTAGAACGCATCCGTGTAGCCGTTGCCGTCCTCTTTTGTTGTCATTGCCTGCGTCTGCGACAGTGTCTCGCCAAACTCACGTGCAAGAGCTGTAAGGCGAGCGCGCTGGATTGCCGTGTGCCGCGCCACTTCCAACGACTCGTTGGCTGGAACATAGTAGCGGTAAGTACCGCTCACTGTCCGTTCGTCCTGCGCCTGAAGGTGAAGACTTGCCAGAAGAATTATCACGCAAATCAACCGCTTCATAAACAACTTTTTATTTCAGTTTCCACGATTCCCAATTGCCACCAACAGTTGCCGATGGCACAACTACGGGCGTTTGGCTCTTGCCGTTCACCACAATTGATTGCTTGCGCACATTATCAGTAACGTAATCGCCTAAATCTTTGTAAGTTACATTGCCAGATGTCTCTTTGATTTTCTTCAATAGATAATAAGTAAACATTCCGTGCTGTTGCTCGTTGTTGGGATAGGCGGTCTCGTCACCTTGAGCGGCCGAAAAGACAACCATATTGCCCACTGGCGCACTGCTCTTGGCTTTGATTGCCACGCCGCGCGCGCTTGCTAGCATCTGTCCGTCGCGGTTAGCGCCACTGAAGCAAGCATCCAAGAACACGGTCACCGATTTGCTCGGAAGGTTGCCCAAAGTGCTGTACAAATCGTCTAATTTATAACCTGTTGACACATCGTTGCCAAAACCGTCGATTGGCAACAAATAGGCGGTTTTCTGTGCTTCATCAGGAATGCCGTGGCCAGCATAGTAGAAGATTACGCGAGCCTCGCCGCCGTAGGCGTCAATCACTTGTTTGAGCCAGCGAACCTCGTATTTCATATTGTTGAGCGTAGCGTCGGTGACAATGTGAACGTTGTTGTTTGGAATGCCCAAAGTCTTTTTGCAATACTCGGCAAATGTGCGGCCATCGTTGACGGCAAACGGGACCTGCGCTTCTTTTTGATAGTTCTCATTGGCGATTATCACTGCGAAAGTGTTGTTTTGCTGTGTATTAGAGACGGGAATATTAACATCTATATCGGATTTGCCGTTTGTTCTTTGCGTGGTTGTAATTGTTTGTTTCCCATTCGATGTCGCACTGTTTGAGGGTGTAAAATCGATTGGTTCGAAATCATAGTTAACTTGTGCTACTTCGTAGTTAAGCGAAGCCTGATTGCTGTATAAATATTGACTGCCATCGGACATCGTAAATTCGAATTTGGCAATGCTAAGGTTATCATTTTCAATGAAATATTGTGGTTTTTTATTTATATCGTTCCATTGTTGTTTAAATTCAGGTGCCTTCTCTATTGGGACAGGAACAAGCATATCTCCATATTTTGTATTTTTAACTAAAAACACTTCATTTTCAGCGTCATAAGTTCTCAATGATAAGTTAAGAGTCTTATCTGCGTACTTCTCAATATATATTTTCTCTGCTTTTTGCGTTAACTCCTTGATTTTTGCATTTCGTGCATCTATTGTTACTCGATTTTTCCAATCGCTGATTTTTTCGAATTCTCCTTTTTCCTGCCATTTATTTAATTGGGGTTCAACAAAATCTTTCGCAAATGATGAGAAAACTGGTGCTGAATTCCATATAATCATTCCTCTATGTTCCTTATTCCAATCGCTGTCCCAAGTGAGAGGTTCGCTCTGAAAATTACAATAAATAGTTGCATTACAAATACTAAATGCTTCACGACCAATGCTTTTAACTGAATTAGGTATACGAATAGTTGATAGTTCCACGCAAGCCCCGAATGCATATTCACCAATACTATTAACGGATCCCGGAATATTGATTGTCGATAGATTCAAGCATTCATAGAATGCCCAATCACCGATGTTTGTTACTGAATTACCAATATTTACCGATGATAGGTTAATGCAACCATAGAAAGCCGATTTCCCTATTGTTATTGTTGAATTTGGTATACTAATGTTGGTCAATCCACAATATTGGAAAGCTTCATCACTAATGTATATAATTGAATTTGGAAGAATTACTTCTTTTAAGCTTTCGCAATGTGAGAACGCGGCTTCTCCAATTTTAGTAACAGAATTGGGAATAATTATTTCTCTCAAATTAATACAACCTCCAAACGCACAGTCACCAATGCTTGTTAAAGTATATGATATTCCGTTATTTGTAATATGTTCTGTAAGTACTATAATACCTTGGATGTCGTCAGTGGCCTTTTCAACCGAAACAATATGATTTTGAGCATCAGTTACAATGTATTTTAGATTTCCTATAATGAATTCTGTTGCAAATGCCTGACTTGCAAATATTATAGTTAAAATGAGTGAAAATAACTTTTTCATAGTTTCCCCTATTATTAATACGTTTTAGTATCTATCCACAAACAATTTAACCTCTTCATTATCAGGAATTACTGGCATTTTGTCTATTTTGCCTTCACTAATAATAGAAGTGTTTTCAATTATCTTCCGATATGCTTCTCTCAACCATTCATTATTCCAAACACCGATATTATTTCTTGTGTAGAATACTTTGCATAGAAGTTCATTATCGAATTCTTGTAGTTTTAAATTGCTTTTTATGGTCATTCTTTGAATCCATAGTAGCAGTAGACCTGCATTTGGTAATGGTTTTAGTTTTCTCATTACCTTGATGAAGGTCATTTTTTTGACTTCGCTTGTTTCATAAGCAGTTAGTTTGGCAATAATTGTAGCAATAAGCGCGTAACCCCTAGGATTGTGAATGGCAATATCTGTTAATATGCCAACAAGTGCCAGCGTGTTTTCGTCTTGAATTTTTGTCTTTAGCGGGTCGATTCGTTCCATAAATACCGTCAAAGATTTGGCAACGCTCCCTGAATTTGGATATTCTTTGGCGAGATTGTGTATCAGCAACAATTGTTTTTGTAATGTTGTTTCTTCTTGTTTAACAGCATTCCAGTATAATTTGTCGGGTTTTAAAGAATCTCTAATAAGTTCTTGACTTATAATTGTTTTGGATTCGTTTAGTTTAAAATTCAAGTCTGCTAAAACTTCGGACAACAATCGCAATATTATCACAACATCTTCTTTCGATTTTGTAAAAATTCGATAATCATCACGGTAACGAAGGATTTTATATTCGTTTATTTTTGCTTTGTATAATTTCCATAATAATATTCTGTCAGCGTATGCTAATACAATTTCTGCTATAAAATCCATCAAAATACTGCATTGCGGTATACCATTTGTTTGATTATAGGTCATTTGCCTAATTGCAGCATCTAACTTATCTCCGAATAGTTTTTCTTGTTTATCTTTATCTAACAATAAGTTTTTTTTGCATTTTTCTTTGCCGTGAATGGCCCAAGATATTGAGTGTGTGTACAATGAGCCATAACAATCTGTAATGTCAGTAATTGCAAGCCAATTAAAATCCAAGGACAATTCTATGGATTTTTGTTCCACATATTTCCACCAATTCTCAACAATATCAGATTTGTCAGTTGTACCATATAAACTACTACAACACATCAATCTTTCATCATAACTGCACTTCTTAAAATGTCGTGTGATAATTTTCCAATTATATTCTTCGGTAATAAGATTCACCAAGTAGATATAAATAGCAGGATGTATTAATTGTGATTTGCGCCACGCAAAATTACCATCTTTGTTTTGGTAAATTGAGTAATTAACACTGTCATATTGAGATGGGTATTTTGTCGGCTGCTTTTCTTTCTTATTGCCGCAATCTTCTTTTAATGAAATGTCTTCCAATGTTTTATCCTTCATTATGAAAGATAATGCATCCAATAATGGCTGAAAATCGAAGTATTTGGGTAAATCTATTGTGGAATAGCATTTTGCGTCAAGGAAGTATTTCCTTGCATCCTCTGCCGAGAGTTCAGTGATTTTTTCTGCCATTGTTTTATGTGATTTTCCGCCGACTCCCATTGCGGTGTCTATAAAAACAGAAAAACGTGGGAATCAATTACTAATTTCCTTTATCCAAACTTTCTCAGTTTTTGTGAGAGTTTGGAATGCCAAAGGAAAACGTTAGTAAGCGTCTTTCTACTCTGCAATTCAGCCTATTGCAAGGTGAAACGCAGAGCAAGACAAAAGTATAAAAAGTTGGTTGGAAAAAGAAAATGTTTTTGTGCAGGACTAAAAAGACTCTTGTCGTTTTTTACAGCATTAAATCTAATGTTACTGAATTCGGTAAGTTTAAAATCAGATTGAAAGGAAAAAGGATAAAATGTGTCTTTTTACGATAGAATGGTTTTGTGAATAGGCAATTAATGTTGCTTGTTTTTCGTAATATTGCACAACAATAAATATATGGTATAAAAATTCGAGCTGTTAAATGCAACAACCAAGCAAATATTAAAACAACTATATTCTTAATATGTCACTACCAGTAAACTATTTAATTGATAATGGAGAATAACGACAAAGGCGAAATATTACTTTATCAGACCGCTGACGGTGAGGCGAAAATAGAGGTAAGACTTGAAAACGAAACTGTTTGGTTGAGTCTCGACAAAATGGCCGAATTGTTTCAGCGCAACAAATCAACCATTTCAAGACATATTAAAAATGTGTTTGATGAGGGGGAATTGGATGCGAATGTGGTTGTTGCAAAATTTGCAACAACCACTCAACACGGTGCCATAAGCGACAAAACGCAAACACACTATGTTGAGTACTACAACCTTGATATGATTATCAGCGTTGGATACCGTGTGCACTCATACCGCGGCGTTCAGTTCAGAATGTGGGCTACTAAAGTGTTGAAGGAGTATGTTGTAAAAGGTTTCGCGCTCAACGATGACCTTTTGAAGCGTGCTGGCGGTGGCAATTATTTCGATGAACTTCTTGCCCGCATTCGCGATATTCGCTCGTCGGAAAAGGTTTTCTACCGTAAAGTCCTTGAAATATATGCGTTAAGTATCGATTACGACCCGAAAACTGAAATGACACAGGAGTTTTTCAAAACGGTTCAAAACAAAATTCATTATTCAGTCCACGGTCATACGGCAGCAGAGATAATCTACGAACGCGCCGATGCGGAAAAAGATTTTATGGGTCTGACATCGTGGACAGGGGCATTACCACAGAAAACCGATGCTGAAGTGGCAAAGAATTATCTCTCGCAGGACGAACTCGCCACGCTCAACCGCATTGTAAGCCTTTATCTTGATTTTGCAGAGTTGCAGGCCGAAGAACACCGCCCAATGTATATGAAAGATTGGGTGTCAATTCTCGATGATTTTCTGCGCATATCGCGGAAAGACATATTGACTCACGCAGGGCGTGTTTCGGCTCAACTTGCAAAAGCAAAAGCCGATGCGGAATATGACAAATTCAAGGAGCGCACCAAAAATGAGTTGTCGCCTGTCGAGCTGCATTTTATCGAGCAATTCGAGCGCGAGCAGAAAAAGATAGTCAATAAATAAAGGCTTTTTCTTACTCAATACTTTCGGCTATAATCGGTTAGAAGCAAATTTAATCAAGCCACCTTCGAATCTTGATTTTCATTGCATTGCTGACGGGTTTGTCGGCAATCAAAGCCAGATAGCCGCCACCACCTGCGCCCGCTAGTTTCCAACCCAAGACATCGGGTTTGTATTGCTCTATCACGCTTAAAATCTTATCGTTAACCATATTAGGGAACATCGCGGTCTGCGCGTTGAACGAGTCGGTAACTGCCCGGCCGAAATCCGCCAGATTGCGCTCCATTATGGCCGTCCAGCAACGGTCGGCGGCAGCGGTCAATGCGTTGATTTTCTGCGGAGTGATGTCGGTATTGCAGAGCAGGTCGGTGCCGTCGGGGCGCGGCCAAAGCGTGACAAGGTATATGTGGTCTTCGAGCCAGCTTAGTATGGCTTCATCGTCGACGCGCTCAATTCGTTCGGGCCAATAAACGCCATTATAATAATGCCGCACAAGCCCCGGAACGCAGATTCCGATGGCGTCTTGAGCGCCTGAAATGATTGTGCGCCCCGGTTCGTTCTCGTAACGGAAGAGCAGCTCGGCCAGTTTTTCGGGCTTTTCGAGCGGCAGCTGGTACGGCCAAAGTTGCTTGGCGGCGTTGCGCGTTGAGGTTGACATACCGCTGCGCTCGTTGTACTCTACAATCGGTTCAAGCGAGATGGTGATGGCCCATCCCGGACGGATTTTAGACAGTTGCGGCTGGTCAATCCAGGTGCCGGCAATGTCGAGCCGGTAAGGCAGTTGGCAGCCCGTGCCGCCGCGCAGCGCGGTTGTTGAGCGTGTGGGCAGCCCCGCTTCGGGCGTACGTTTCAACACAATATATTCAATGCCCAGCTCGCGGCAAAGGTCGGCTTTGGCGGGCGAGTGGCCGTCTTCGTTCACCACGTAGCGGTCGGGTTTCAGGCGGCGCAGCTCATCAACAAAATCGAGCAGTCCGCTGCCGCTGTTAATCCACGCATCGGTTACGTAACGAATTGATTTGACCATATATAACCGTTCCTGCTCGGAGTTGATGGTTTTGCGGCCCTTCAGCTGTTCAATGGTGCGGTCGGAGCCGATGCCTACATACAAATCGCCATACGTGGCCGCCTCTTTGAAAAACGCCACGTGACCGCTGTGGAGCATATCGTAACAACCCGAAACAAAAACTTTCATCGCTCGCGGAGATATATAACCGATTGATATTTAACTAAAAACAGGATTATTCCTCGTTTTTTTCTTCAGCGTCGGCCTTGTCGAAATCGTGCAGAATGCCGAAAATATCCATAATCGACGACTCCTGAATGGCCGGAATTGTGAAGTCGGCGGTGCTTGTGCTCAGGGCCTTCGAGAGCACCTCATAGGCGTCTTTCACATCGGTGGCCTGCACCAGCATATTCGACGATGTGCGGCGCTCCTTGTTCGTCTTCTCGTCGAACGAGATGAAAACAGCCTTGCACTTGAACCAGCGGTCGCCCGACTCGTTTGGCACAATCTCCGAGTAGCTGGCCGTCTTTATCGACACCACATTGAACTCACCCAAGCCGGCGTACTGCTCCAGCTCTTTTGTTATCTGCGCCTCGGCGTCGGTAAACGACACTGCATCAACCATATAAATCTCACTCACGGCCTTTTGTTTGCCGTTTTCGTCAACCTTTTGATATTTGACTTTGCATTCGTACCAATTGTTCATTTTCTATTGTTTTAATTGCGGCCAAAGATAAGTTTTAGGTCGGTTTTCTAAACCGAAGTTTTTTAACTTGCGGCGCAAAAAATGAACAACGTTTAAAATCGAATTATGGAATTTTCAGAATTGATACGCAAACGCCGCAGCCACCGCAAGTTTACGACGCAACCAGTTGAGCGGCAAAAGGTTGAGGCGATATTGAAGGCCGGATTGCTGGCTCCGTCGGGCAAATCGGTTTATCCGTGCGAGTTTGTTGTGGCAGATGAGCCCGATGTGCTGATAAAGCTGTCGCAGGCCAAAGCACACGGCGCGTCGCTGGTAGCAAACGCTCCGTTGGCCATTGTTGTGGTTGCCGACACTTCAAAATCCGACGTTTGGATTGAAGATGCCTCGATTGCCACCACACTTATTATGCTTGAGGCTGAAAATCAAGGATTGGGAGCCTGCTGGGTGCAGATGCGCCAGCGTGGTACTGAGAATGGCGTCCCGGCGACAGAGAATCTGCGCAAACTACTCAATCTCAAGCCCGAACACGAGGTTTTGGCTGTTGTCGCCATCGGTTACAAAGCCGAGGAGAAAACCGCCCGCACCGACAGCGATTTGAAATTTGAAAAAGTACATCATCTGACATTATAAACGTATGATTATGAAACGATTATTGATGTTTGCAGCATTTGCGGCTGTTATTGCCGCTTGTAAGGAGCCGAGAAGCTGGTGCCCCGTCGAAGTCAATGTGCCCTTTGTTAGCGCCGACATTCCCGATACCGTTGACGCCGGTCAGAAATTCACTGCTGACTTTGTGCTTGACAAGGGCGCGTGCATCAAAGAGTACCGGGTGAACCCAAAACTCAACAAAGACACCGTTTGGTTCTTTGGCGAAGCCCTTCAGGATTATTGCGATGAATTTCCCGACACGGCCAGCGTTGAAAAGTCTGTCTCTCTGAAACTAGGCGATTATGACCATTATACAGCCTTTTACAATGCTATTGTTGGTAATGAAGAGGCCAGGTCGATAGTTGTTGTTTCTAAAAATATTGTAGTTCGTAAGTAAAATATTGAAAATGAAAGCTAAATTTTATATTCCTTTTGTTGTGGCCGCAGTTTTGACGGGCTGCAAAGTCGACAGCGACAATTGCCCTCGCTCTATTGAAGTGCCTTTTGTTAGCGTTGAAATTCCCGACTCTGTCAGAGTAAGAAGCGAATTTACCATCGATATGCAGATTCACGATTTGGGTTGCTATCAGTCTGCCAGGGTGTTAGCCAACGCACTTCACGACACCATCTACCTGTCTGCTGTCGCCAACTACGATGAGTGCGGATGCCCTGCAGTATCAAATGATTTGGAAATCTCCCGCATAGCCTCTTTGGACACCATCTCTGGTGGTAAGACAAAATATTTTGTTTATGTGCAGATAAACAGCACAAAAGATAGCGTCCACTTTAGTCGGGATAGTGTTGTGCTCTACTGATTGAACAGCTTTTGATTGAAACAAACAAAAACGGCAACCGATTTGGCTGCCGTTTTTTTGTTGGCTTTGCAAAGAAATATTATGTTGGTAAAAATTTTTATTACATTTGCCTAATAAAATTATTAGGTGTATCTAATAAAATTATTAAGCACGGCTAATAAAAATTGTTTTTGATATGAAACGCACTGTATATAAAGTGGTAAAGAAAAGACTGGAAGAGCCGCGAAAGTTTATTCAAGTCCTTTTCGGTCCACGGCAAGTTGGCAAAACCACAATTGTCACGCAACTTCTCGACGAACTGAATGTTCCGCACCTTTTCGCCACCGCCGATGATATTGCCGGCATTGATACCGAATGGCTCAGAACAACTTGGAATCGTGCGCGGCTTGAGCATCAAAAGAACCCCTCAGCAGATTTTCTGTTAGTGATTGACGAGGTTCAAAAAGTGCAGAATTGGAGCGAAGTGGTTAAAAAAGAATGGGATAACGACACACTCAACCATCGCCCGATTAAGGTTGCATTGCTTGGTTCATCGTCGTTGCTGATTCAGAAAGGACTGTCGGAATCGTTAGCCGGAAGGTTCGAGCAAATTTACATTACGCACTGGTCGTTTACCGAAATGCACGAAGCATTCGGCACAAGCCTCGACAAATATATAATGTATGGCGGCTATCCAGGTGCGGCGGAGCTTATGGACGACACGCAACGTTGGCGCAACTACATCCGACAGTCGCTTGTTGAAGCAACGCTATCGAAAGACATTCTGATGCTCACACAAGTTAATAAGCCGGTTCTGTTGCGTCGATTGTTCGATATTGGCAGTTCGTTTTCGGCTCAAATTTTGTCGCTCAACAAAATACAAGGCGAATTACAGGAAAAAGGCAACTTGACTACACTTGGCGGTTATCTCAATCTGCTAAATTCCGCCGGGCTCTTGTGCGGATTGAGCAAATACTCCGGGAATGTGATTCAACAACGCGCGTCGAAACCCAAGTTGCAGGTGCACAATAATGCGCTGATGACCATTCAAAGCCAAAAATCGCTCGATGAGGCCAAGGCTGACACCGCCTATTGGGGGCGGCTGACCGAATCGGCAGTGGGCGCTCACTTGCTTAATTTTTCAAAGTCAGAAGGTTTCGAACTCTATTATTGGAACGAAAACTCGAAAGAAGTTGATTTTGTGCTGAAATATGGCGAAAAGGTTGTGGCTCTTGAAGTTAAAAGTGGCACGCATAGTTTTAACGAAGGAATGGCGGTGTTTAATCGTCTGTTCAGTCCGTCGGCCTCGTTCGTCATAGGCACCGATGGCATTCCATTCGAAGATTTCTTCACTACAAATCCAATGGATTTCTTTAAGATTTAATTGATTATCAAGCAACAAAAACGACAACCATTTGGCTGCCGTTTTTTTTATTGCGTTCAATTCGTTTCTACTTCGAAAAATACCCCTTCACCAGTGTGCGCAGATTGTAGGTCGATGCCATTGCTTCGCCGTAAGCGCCGGCGGTGCGGATGGCCAGCAGGTCGCCGCGGTGGCAGCCGGCCAGGTCGATTGACTTGGCAAAGCAGTCCGACGACTCGCAGATTGGTCCCACAACGTCGTACTTCTCTTCGGGTTCGGTGCTGCTGATGTTCTCAATCTTGTGCACAGCCTGATACAGCGCCGGGCGGATGAGTTCAGTAAAGCCCGCGTCAACAATGGCGAACTTCTTGTTTGTGCCGTTTTTGACGTATAACACTTTGGTTATCAGGCTGCCGCATTGTGCAACAATGGCGCGGCCCAACTCAAAGTGCAGTTGTTGTTTCGGGCGCAGTTTCAGCGACTCTGCAAACACTTTGAAATACTCTTCAAACGTCGGAATCGGCTGTTTGTCAGGCTGTTCGTAATTCACACCAAGACCGCCGCCCACGTTGATGTGGTCAACAATGATTTTGCGGGCGTAGAACCATTCCTGAATCTCGTTTACGCGAGTGCAGAGATTGCGAAAATCTTGCATATCAAGAATTTGCGAACCAATATGAAAGTGCAGACCGATGAGTTCAACGTTCTTTGTACGTTCCAGCACCTTCAGCACGTCGTCCAAAGCCCACGTGTTGATGCCGAACTTGTTCTCTTCCAAGCCGGTAGTTATATAGTGATGCGTCGAAGCGTGCACGTTGGGGTTGATGCGCAGCGCAATGTGCGCCCGCTTGCCCATTTGGCCGGCAATCTCGTCAATCACTTCAATTTCGGGAATCGACTCGCAGTTGAAGCAGAAAATATTGTTTTCCAGGCCGATGCGAATCTCTTCGTCGCTCTTGCCGACACCTGCAAACGCAATTTTTTCGGGTGCGATGCCAGCGGCAATGCTTTGCAGAATCTCGTTTCCGCTCACGCAGTCGGTGCCTAGCCCAGCGGCGTTCACACGGCGCAGAATCTCAAGGTTGCCGTTGGCTTTCACGGCGTAGTGCACGTGGTAGCCGTGGCGGTCGGCCAGCGATTTCACGGTCTGCAGCGTTTGGTCGAGCAGTTGCGAGTCGTACCAGTAAAACGGCGTTTTCAGCCCTTCGAATTGTTTCAAATCGAAATTCATAGACACTATTTTTCGTCGGTGAAAATGCTATGGCTCAAGCAGTTGAGCGCCTGACTCTTGTATTCCGACTTCACCAGAACCGACACGTTGAAGTTGCTGCCGCCGTACGAAATCATACGGATTGGAATGTCGTTCAGGGCTGACAGAATGGTGCCGCCGAAGCCTTTCGAATTCGAGTGCAAATCGCCCACAACACAGATGATTACGTAATCGCCTTCGGCTTCAACCGTGCCGTATTTGTGCAGTTCGTTCACAATCGGCTCAAGGTTTTTGGTGTTGTCGATGGTGACCGAAACGCCCACTTCCGACGTGGTAATCATATCGATAGATGTCTCGTAAGTCTCAAAAATCTCGAACACCTTGCGCAGGAACCCGTGCGCCATAAGCATACGGTCGCTCTTGATTTTGATGGCGGTGATGCCGTCTTTGGCAGCGATGGCGCGGATTGGCACTTTTGGCACGTCTTTCTTGATGATTGTGCCTTGCGCCGACGGTTCCATTGTGTTTTTGATGCGCACAGGAATGTTGGCCAGTTTGGCGGGCATTACGCAGGTCGGGTGCAGGATTTTCGCACCGAAATAGGCCAGTTCGGCCGCTTCGTCGAACGACAACTCGGGAATCGAGTGTGTGTGCTCAACAATGCGCGGGTCGTTGGTGTGCATACCGTCGATGTCGGTCCAGATGATGATTTCTTCAGCATTCACGGCCGCGCCGATAATCGAAGCCGAATAGTCGCTGCCGCCGCGCTGCAGGTTGTCGATGTTACCCATTGCGTTGCGGCAGATAAATCCTTGTGTGATAATCAGATAATAGTCACCGCACTGCTTCAGTTCGCGCTGCAGATTCTCGCGGATGTAGTAGTCGTCAGGCTCGCCGCTCTTGTCGATTCGCATAAAGTTCAATGCCGAAATCAGATGCGACTGACGGCCAGTCTCTTGCAAGTGGTAATTCATTAAGGCTGTGGAAATTAACTCGCCTTGCGCAAGAATTTCCTTCTCTTCGAACATTGTGAACATATCGCGGGCGAACGAACGGATGTGGCTGAAGTGGCTGTTTATCAGTTCGATGCCTAACTCTTTGTATTTCTGCGTTGTAAACAGTTCGTCAACCACACCGAAATATTTCTGTTCCAGTTGGCTGATTTTCTCGTTTGCGCCGTCGAAGTTCTTCTTATACAGATAGTTGGCAATCTCAACCAAAGCGTTTGTCGTTCCCGACATTGCCGACAGCACAACAATTTTCGGTTTCCCGTCGTCAATCAGGCGGGCCACTTCTCTGATGCGTTCAGGCGAACCTACTGAAGTTCCGCCAAATTTCATTACTTGCACGATACTTTCGTTTTTAAGGTTATCAAATAAAAAAGCCGGGCGACTGCAGTCCCCAACTTTCACTTTTTCAGTCTGATAAATCGCGTTTAGCGCACTGTGCGCCAACGATTTTCAGTGGTTGCAAAGATACGGCTTTTGCCATTATATAAGGTGTGCCGGCGGATTTTACGAATTTCACTTATTACCTCAACATTACAAACGATTAATCGCTAAAATTGAACCGTTGAAATGATACCTATATATAATAGGTGTTTGAAATTCGATTGTAACTGTCAATTACTGCTCAAAGAAGAAATCTTGCAAACCATTAATGTCAGCAGGCGACAGCGTCGATGTGCCTTCGAAAATGTCATCAATAGCTTTTTGCAACTCCTCGTGCGAAATGTAGTTGTCGTTATCGGTATCGACAAATTTGTATTTGGCCGGAATGCCCTTAGTTGCGTCAACCGAACTGCCGCTTTGTGCCTCCGAAGTGCTCGAATAAACACGGGTGTCGCTATGTTTAACTGCATCAGGATTATACAGCAGCATAATCACCTGCATATCAGTCATCTTGATACCGCTAGCACTCACAATCACGTTCTTGCCCATAGGCGTGTTTGGCTCTTTGTCAAGATAATCGGGCACACCGTCTTTATCGCCGTCAAGCGGACAACCAAACTGATTAACTTTCACGTCTTTAGGCGTATTCGGACACTCATCGTTGAAGTCATCAACACCATCGCCGTCTTCATCAAGATGGTCGGTGACAGTGAACTTGAGGTTGCGGAAATTCTCAACCGCAGCAATCTCGTCATCGGTCGAGAATAGGTCGATTGAGAGCGAAACATAAGTGTTCACCACAATATCATTCTTCCATCCCTTTCCGCCTTTCACGTTGTCGATGTAATCGGTTAGCGGAAAGTGCGCTGCGCAACCGAAACGGCAAGTCACACGGTCGGTTATTGTAACGTTGAATCCGGCATCGACCGGAAATGCCACACTGGTTTTGGCATATTCGCCGTATCCGTAAAGGTCAAGGTTACGCAAGTCGGTTTCATACTCATAGTCGCGAACAATTATCTCGCCCTTGCTGTCGCGGATGGTGCCGTCGGGCCAGTAAACGTAGGCTCGGTTGTCGGCATCAAAGAAATCGCCTTTCGACGAAAACTGGAAAAACTCAACGCCCAGCGACACATAAGGGTGAATCGGGCGTTTGTGGTCGAGAATGTGGTTGAAGTTGTAAGCCATCGATACACCGCCCGCGAAAATTTGCGACCGAAAGTTGGCAACCGTCTGCATATCAGCGCGTTGCTCTTCCGTCATAAGTCGGGCAATTCGCTCGGGGTCGATTTTGCCATCGGCTCCAACCATATTCGAGAAATCGATTTTAGTCTTATTTTCAGCCGCATACAAGCTGCCGCCAACCTTGCCCAGTGTTCCGTGGAACTCGATGTCGAAATAATGCCCCAAATTACGGCTGATAAGAAACCGGTACGAAGTAAGTCCGTTGATGGGCGAGCGGAAATAATCTACCACATCGCCATAAAAAGAAAAGTTACCGACACCGAAGCCGATAACTGGTTTGAAAGCTGTGTTGGTTGTCTCCTCCTCTTCGGCAAGGAGCACCGAGAGATAGTCATCGTCGATTTCCTGCTGCGCGAACGCACTCACACAGAGAAACATACATAATATCGAAATCAGCGAAACCCTCATTCCACGCTATTCTTTATCCTCGCCTTCAACTATTTGTACCACTTTTGATTAGCAATCATAAGAGCCTCCTGAACGGTGATGCGCATTCCGTTGTTGTAAGCCGAAACAAACGCGTCGTGAATCGGAGTGTTGTTCCAGACATAAACGCGGTAGTCGCGAGCGTCTTTATACTCGCTGAAATTGCCTATTGTGTACTTATTCCAACCGTTATGTATCTCAACCTGAACCTGATCGGTGATATTCAAGCGCTTGAAATAGTTCTTTCCAACAAGTTTGTGACCGGCGGCAATCTGAACTCTGAAAGCCACGCCCTGCTCTGGCGATGGAATGTCGGTCAAATCGGCTGCCGAAGCCTGATATGTCGGGCGTGTGCGAGGTGTTGTTGTGGTTGTCTTCGGTGCCTCGTAGGCCGGTTCGGTGTACGATGGTGCAACAGGCTGTGGCTCGGTGTACGACGGCTCCGGAGTGTACTGAGTGGCGGGTTCGGGTGTCGAAACCGGCTCATACGAATATGTGGGCTCGGGTGCCGGTGTGTACGATGCGATTGGCGCAGCCGGCTCCGGCTCTGGCGCTGGCTCTGCGGCTTGAACAAGCAGCTCGTCGTCGTCTTTTTCCAAATCAACACTACGCTCAGCAATGTTTATCGTCTTGGTACGGTCCGACTCAGCGTATGAGAAAGTTCCCACAATCTGGAATTCCTCGTCGGGAATTTCGCCCTCAGGAATCAGTTTGTATGAAACCACGAAATTATCATCGCCCGAACCGTTCGGCATATTCATCCACAAGAACTTGACAATGTGGTTCTTATAAGTAAAAATCGAGTTTTTTGATTTGATGCTTTCGGCGCGATAGCCAACCGGAATCTGCTCCTGAACCTTACCAAAGCCGTTCAGTTCGCCCTTGTTAACCAAAAGATTGACAATCACTTCGTTATTCTCATTCAAATAAGGTTTCTGACGGATGCAGTCAACAGTTTTCAAGTTCACTTGCACATCGCCTTTCTGGATAACCATATTCTGCTGATTTGCAAGGTTCAGCGATGATTCGTCGGCAATTACTTGCAGAGTGCGGCTTGCTGCCGATGCCACCTGCACCGAGTTGTCCTGAATGTACGAGAAACTGCCGTCGAATGTGTAGCTGCCCGACGGTGTTGCCGGGTCAACCTGAATGGCGTATGACACCACAAGCTCCTTGTCGAGTGGCACCTTCATCCATTGGATTTTAACCTTCTGGTCAACAAACGAGAACTCGCCGTTGGCCGTCTGACGGGCCACAGCCTTGAATCCGTTGGGCAATTTCTGTTGGAAACGGGCAAAACCCTCAACATCGCCCTTGCGAATGGTAACCTCAACCAAAAACTCACTGTCGCTTTGGGCTGAATCGGGCATATTCAGCGATACTGAAACAGACTCTCCAACAAGTCCGAACAGCATTAAAATGCTGATAATTCCTAAAATAAGATTCGATTTAAGCATAAAGATTTTTTTGCATAAAGCAAACTTAACAATCGATTGCTAAAATAGCTAAAAACCGCATACAATCAAACTTTCAGGGCTTTTAATAGCCTTTTTTTTCGACACTCAACGGTTCATATCTGTTAATAATTGTAATAATTATTTGTATATCAAACAATTAATCGAAACACTTCCCGCTTTCGTGAATTAGAAAAAAAGTAAAATAACACCCCGCAAAACCCTTATTTTAAGCCGATTATAGCGCACAAAAACAGCTATCGACGGCACAAAACAATGCGTCCGGACCATTTTTGCAGCGAAACTGCAACAAAAAGCCCGGACGCAACTGTGATTTTCAACCCATCAATACTTGAAACTGCTGCCTCCCAAAAATTCCCGCAAGATTGATGTCGGCGGAATCTCGTTGTCTGGAATCGGCTTGACGTAGCTCAGGAATTTCAGCAGCCGCAGAGCCTCGCGGTAGGCTGTGCAGTTTGGCGGCACCTGTTGCAAAATCGGCTCAACGTAACGCTTGAGCACGCCCGTCTCGTAAACCATAGCCGTATTGAACATAATATCAGCGCGTTCCTGATTCGGGAAGATGTGTTTGTCCTCGCCTCGGCGCACGCTCGGCCAGCGGTCGATGGTGTCTTTGGCGCTGTAGCCGCGGTAGCGATAGTCGCGCACAATGCGGCGGATTAGGCGCGTGTCGGTGGTCGGGATGCGGTTGTGGTTGTCGAGCGACAGGGTTGTGAGCGCCGACACATAAACGCGGAATTTCAGACTGTCATCAATGTGGGCAGTAAGTTTCGGATTCAGCGCGTGAATGCCCTCGGCAATAATGATGCTGTTGGCGTCGAGCTTCATTTTCTCACCGTCGAAGAAGCGTTTGCCGTCTTTGAACGAGAATTTCGGCACATCGATGGTCTTGCCAGCGAAAAGTTGGTTCAAATCGTTGTTAAGATACGGAATATCAAGTGCTTCCAATGCCTCAAAGTCATAGTCGCCGTTCTCGTCGCGCGGGGTTTTCTCGCGGTCAACGAAATAATTGTCGAGCGACAGCGTAACAGGGTTAAAACCAGCAACTTTCAGCTGAATGGCCAGTTTGTTGGCCGTTGTGGTCTTGCCCGACGACGATGGGCCCGAAAGCAGCACCAATCGCGGTTGCGGCTGACGGGTGGCAATCATATCGGCAATCTGCGCAAGTTTTTTCTCTTGCAAAGCCTCCGAAATCTTTATCAGTTCACCGATGCTGCCGTCATCGATGCATTGGTTAATATTGCTCATATAACTGATATTCAATATCCTACCCCACCTCTTAAACTCGTGCAGAACATCAAACATCTTGTCTTGCAGCTCAAGCTCGGCAACCGCATTCGGATTGTCGCGGAACGGCGCGCGAAGCAGCATTCCATCGTAATACTTATCGATGCTGAACACCTTCAAATAGCCTGTCGAAGGCAGAAGGCAACCATAGAAATAGTCCATCACATCGTCGAGATAATAGACTGAAGAATAGAGATGTGCGCGTGTTTTGAGCAGCTGCGCCTTCTCGTGGTAGCCCATCTCATCGAAAAGTTTGATGGCGTCTTCGGCGAGCATCCGCTTGCGGATAAAAGGCAGGTCAAGGCTGATGATTTCGCGCATACGGCTGTCGATTTCAACAACTTGGTCCACGCTAACCGAGTCAACGCCCTCAATTTCACAATAATAGCCGTTAGAGATTGAATGTTCGATTTTCAGTTTCTTTCCAGGGAAAATGTCGTGGACGGCCTTGTAGAGAACAAAACTCAGCGAACGGTCGTACATTCGTTTGCCTTCGGGATGTTTAAATCCAATAAATTCAACTATATACGGATTGAACAATGCGAAATCGAGTTCCTGCAGTTTGTTGTTGACGTAAGCCGCATAAACAGGCTCGCCCGTGAGACCCATATCGGCGGCAACTTGCTGTAATGTAGTGCCTTGCGGATAATTGCGTCTCTCGCCGTTGTTTGTGCAAATAATTTCAATCATAACTTTATCTTTTTCAAAATTTCACTTCGTCTTAAAAGCAAGACGAAGCCGCAAAAAGTGCAGGAATAAAGTTATGGGATTTGCGCAAACGTGCAAAAAAATGCGCTAAAAAAATTTGAAATGGTTCGAAGCGGCTTACCAATTACTCTGCCAACTCATCGGCCAGGAACTGCGCCGTGTAGCCCACGCCGCGCGCCACAACCTGCTCGGGCGTGCCTTCGCTCACAATCTTTCCACCTGCCGAACCGCCTTCAGGGCCCATATCAATAATGTGGTCGGCAACTTTTATGACGTCAAGGTTGTGCTCAATAACAACCACCGTATTTCCTTTGTCCACAAGTTTTTGCAGCACATCGAGCAGCACGCGGATGTCCTCAAAATGCAAGCCAGTTGTCGGCTCGTCGAGAATGTAAAGCGTCTTGCCTGTGTCCTTTTTCGACAGTTCTGCTGCCAGTTTGGCACGTTGCGCCTCGCCGCCACTCAAGGTTGTCGATGGCTGCCCAAGTTTGACGTAGCCCAAGCCCACCATCTGCAAAGCCTTGATTTTTTGCAGAATTTTCGGTTGGTTCTCAAAGAACTCAACAGCCTGATTGATAGTCATATCCAGTACATCGGAAATCGATTTGCCACGGTAGCGCACTTCAAGCGTCTCGCGATTGTAGCGGTGGCCGTTGCAGTCAGGGCACGGAACCAGAACATCGGGCAGGAAATTCATCTCAATTGTCTGAACACCAGCACCTTTGCAAGTCTCGCAGCGTCCGCCTTTCACGTTGAACGAGAAGCGTCCGGCCTTGTAACCGCGGATTTGCGCCTCGGGCAGTTTCTCGAACAGCGCGCGGATGTCGGAAAAGACGCCCGAATAGGTGGCAGGATTCGAGCGCGGCGTGCGCCCAAGCGGTTCCTGATTCACTTCTATCACCTTGTCAATGTTGCCGATACCCTCAATCGAGTCGAACGGCAGCGGCTCTTGAATTGAGCGATAGAAATGGTGGTTCAGAATGGGATGCAGCGTCTCGTTGATGAGCGACGATTTGCCGCTTCCCGACACGCCAGTGATGCATACAAACTTGCCCAACGGCAGCGTAAGTGTCACATTCTTAAGATTATGCCCAGTGGCATTGTGCAGCACAATCGACAATCCGTTGCCTTTGCGCCGTTTCTTTGGTATCTCAATTTTGCGCGTTCCGTTAAGGTATTGCGCTGTGAGTGAGTCAGATTTCAGAATCTCGAATGGCGCGCCTTCGCTCACCACATTTCCGCCCCGACGGCCAGCAAACGGACCAATGTCAATCACGTGGTCGGCTGCGAGCATCATATCTTTGTCGTGCTCAACAACAATCACAGTGTTGCCGATGTCGCGCAGTTCTTTCAGTGACTCAATGAGTTTGCGGTTGTCGCGTTGGTGCAGACCGATTGACGGCTCATCGAGAATGTAGAGCACGTTGACGAGTTGCGAGCCAATCTGCGTGGCCAGCCTAATTCGCTGACTCTCACCACCCGACAGGCTGCGCGAACTGCGATTGAGCGACAAATATTCAAGCCCCACCTTGACCAAAAAGCCCAAGCGGCTGCGGATTTCCTTCAGAATCTCAGCGGAAATGGCGCGCTGCTTGTCGTTCAAACGGTCTTCAAGGCCGTCGAGCCAGGCGTACAGGCTCTTAATGTCCATATTCGAGAGTTCGGCGATATTTTTCTCATCGATTTTGAAATGCAGCGCCTCGCGGTTCAGCCGGGCCCCATTGCATTCGGGACAAACGCACTGTTTCACAAAGTTTTGCATCGGATTCTGCTTGTCATCGGTCACCTCGTCGGTGGTGACGTCTTGCAACAGCGAAATGACGCCAGGGAAACTCAAAAAATAGTTCGACGAGTTGCCCAGCGGCGTGTTGAGCAGTTTGAAAGGCTCGTCGCTTCCGTTCAGAACCACGTCGAGCGCCTCGTCGGGAATGTCGCAAATGGGCGTGTCGAGTTTGAACTTGAATTTATCGGCAATGGCTTCCAACTGCCAGAATATCATCGCGTTGCGATATTTGCCCAATGGAACAATGCCACCGCTTTTTATGCTCAACTGTTTGTTTGGGATAACTTTGTCGATATCTATCTTATTTACAACGCCTAAGCCCTTGCAATGGGGGCAAGCGCCCACGGGCGAGTTGAACGAGAATGTGTGCGGCGCAGGCTCGTTGTACGACAGCCCAGTTTCGGGGCACATCAGGTGGCGGCTATAGAAGTTTTCTTCTTCAGTGTCAGCGTTTTGCACCAGCACAACACCTTGTCCTTCCTTCATTGCGGTGTTGAGCGATTCGGCAAGGCGCTTGCGGTCCTTCTCATCGACTTTCAGTTTGTCGATAACTACCTCAATATTATGGGTTTTATAGCGGTCGAGCCGCATTCCCGCAGTCAGGTCGGTGATTTTGCCGTTGACGCGCGCGTAGAGATAGCCTTTGCGCAGAAGTTGGTCGAAAAGTTCCTTGTAGTGGCCCTTGCGGCCCTTGATGAGCGGTGCCATAAGGTAGATTTTCTGTCCAGCCATCTTGCTGATAATGATATCGATAATTTGGTCATCGGTGTACTTGACCATCTTTTTGCCAGTGTTGTATGAGTAGGCCTCGCCAGCACGGGCGAAAAGCAGTCGCAAAAAGTCGTAAATCTCTGTGGTTGTGCCAACTGTGGACCGCGGATTCTTGTTGGTAGTTTTCTGCTCAATTGAAATGACGGGGCTCAAGCCTGTGATTTTATCCACATCGGGACGGTCCAAACCGCCCAAAAACTGACGCGCATAGGCCGAAAAAGTCTCAATGTAGCGGCGCTGCCCCTCGGCATAAATGGTGTCGAACGCAAGCGACGACTTTCCGCTGCCGCTCAACCCCGTGATTACGGTGAGTTTGTTGCGCGGAATGGTCACATCAATGTTCTTCAGATTATGCTCGCGCGCACCATACACGCGGATAAAATCCTCATTTTCAATTACATCACTTTTAACCATACAACTGTTGTAAAAAGCGGACAAAGGTAGTCAAGTTTCGCAGATTAGCGGCATAATTGTTGCTTAAACGTTCTGCCGCCGGTGAGTTTTCACTTATAAATAATACAAAGTGAACGTTTTTCGCCAATCAATCCGGCACGAAATCGCATCAAATAATCGACAAGACATTTTATTATGGGGGAAAAGGCCTGCACAACACCAAAGCAACAAACTAATTATCAATAATATAACAACAAAACATCAGAATTGGACAAAAAAAAAGCGTTTATCAAGCAACCATTTGGGCAACAATTGCATCTTACAATCGAAATTTTACTAAATTTGTTTGTTAACTTAAAATTTACGGTTATGAAAAAGATTTCAATTTTAGGCTTATGTGCCTTAGGTGCACTGCTTTTCGCGAATTGCGGTGGCGGCTCACAATCAGTAACAAAAGGTCGTCAGGAAATTACCATTCCGTGCCAAGACCAGGGCCGTTCTGACAAGAACTTCTTCCGCGCAAGCGCTACGGCAAAGAGTGCCAACTTGAACACAGCCAAGCAGAAAGCACTGCTCAACGCCAAACAGACTTTGGCAGCAAACATCGCATCGACAATCAAATCGGTTACCGAGAACTACGTTAACGAAATGGATGCCGCCGGTGCAAGCGAGTTCGAGCAATCGTACCAGAACATGACAAAAGAGGTTGTCAACCAGAAATTGTCGGGTGTTGCGGTTACCTGCGAGAAATATTATGACGCCGAAGGTGGTGGTTATGAGGCATTTGTGGCTGTCGAGATGAGCAAGGAAGAAATTATTGAGGCCGCTGAAAACGCCATCTCGAAAGACAAGAAACTTGAGGTTATGTATGACCGCGAGAAATTCCGTCAGAAATTCGACGAGGAGATGAGCAAATTATAATAGTTGCTTTCATCCTAAAATTCAGGAAGTTGCCCACGCCGGCAACTTCCTTTTTTTAATCGAACGAGTGTTAACCTAAAAATCAGCTTTATGAAAAAAATACTTGTCGCACTGACACTTCTGTTAGGCTTCGGACTTGTGAGCCAGACATATGCCCAAAAGGCGAAAGTACTTGAACATCAGCCGAAAAAGAAACCCGCATGGGTGAACTCATTGGTGAAAGACTACATTATTGTGGTGGCGTCGGGCAGCACGCTCGAAGATGCGCAGGAACGCGCCATTCTGAAAGTTAAAGAGCACATTATCAGCTCTGTAGCCGACAACATCTCGTCAACTTCGGAATACACTCTGACCGAGGACACCAAATCGGGCGATATGAGCATCACCGAGAACTACAAGGTGGCCACCAAGACTCGCGCCGCCGACATCCCGTTCATCAAGGGTATTTCGGTGAACCAGGTAGAGGAGTATTATTGGGAGAAAGTGAGCGAAAAAGGCGGAATCACTTTCTATTACCATATAAAATATCCGTTCACCGAGTTCCAACTCAAGAAATTGATTATGGAATATGAGCGCGCCGACCGCGATCTGACGCAACAGCTCGAAGGCTTTTTGGCGCGGATTGATGATGCCGAAAGCATTGAGGAGCTGAACCAGTTGAGCAACATAATCAAGGCGCTTTCGACATCGTTTATCGATGTGGACAACCGCAAGACAAAGTGCAACGTGGCTGTCAGCAAGATTTCGCAAATGATTAAAAATGTGTCGATTGAAGCTGTCGGAACATCGCTTGGCGAAATTCGTTTTTCGCTCTATACCAACGGCCGCATCATTAAAACATCGACCACACCGAAAGTGAAATCGAACTGCGCAAAAATCAACGACATCAAACCCGATGGAGATGAATGGGTTGTGAAATATTCGGTTGACGAATGCTACGACGACCCCGACAACAAAATCACGGTTAGATGCGGCAGCGCGTCGAAAGATTTCTGGTTCAACGTGAAGGAGAACAGCGTTGAGATTTTTGTGAACGCCGACATCAACCTGACCGGCGGAACCGACAACGGCGAGACCATTGAAGGCTGCCGGTGCGCTATTCCTGTTGTGTCGAAATACGACAGCCCGTTTGTGATTGAGAAGGTGGTGCTGAATTTTGGCAACGAGGCGCCAATAATTATCGAGAACATCGGACAGAAATTCTCGGGCAAGGGCAACCACGACCTGACTCTGACCATCGACAAACAACTCGACAAGAGCGTTTACACGCAGAAGAAATACCCGACGGTGAAGGGCACAATCTTCTACAAGGCCGTGAACAGCAACGAGAGCAACGCCTACAGACTTTACAACCAAAAGATTACAACCGATTGGTAATCAGCATTTCAGGTTATTCCGAATTAAAGCATCGACCAGAGGGTTGGTGCTTTTTTTGTGCCGCGCGACGGGCAAAAAGCATGTTTGCGGCTGTTGTTTTCGTTTATGCCTTAAAACTCTCAACTTTTATTCGCACCTTTCGCAAAAATTCAGAAACAATGAAAATTCTCAAGCTGATGGCTGCCGCGATTGTGCTGGCAGGATGCTCGGGGCAACCGACGGCTCACAAAACGGCCGCCAACGCCAATCGCGCAAAACTGAATGTGGAGCTCACAAGCGGCGACAACATCACATCGGGGCAAGTTATTTCGCTGACATTCAGCGGAGCCGACACTACCGCGATTGACTCGGCCCGCGCCACCATCGACGGCCGGAAATTCAGATTCGCCAACGGTTCAACTCAAATCGAAATTCCAACCATCGGGATGCCTGTCGGGCAGAAAACCATCCGCGTTGAAGCGTGGACGGGCAACGGCGAAGTGGCCGAGGGGCGCGCACGCGTCTGCATAAAATCGGACATTGAACCTGAACGCCTGACATACAAGGTGATAAAGCGGTTGCCGCACAACAGCCGCTACTACACACAGGGGCTTGAGTTCGATGGCGACATTTTGTACGAAGGCACCGGACTAGAAGGTCGGTCGGCAGTGTATAAGATTGATTTTGAGAAACAAAGTGTGATAACAAGCGCCGATTTGGCCAACAACTATTTCGGCGAGGGCGTTACCATAATGGGCGGCAAACTCTACCAACTGACGTGGCGCAGCTGCATCGGCTTCATCTATAACAAACAGACTCTGAACAAATTAGGCGAGTTCAACTACTCAACCGAAGGCTGGGGACTGACCAACAACGGATTGGAGCTGATTATGAGCGACGGCACCGAAAAAATTCAATTCATCGACACCACAACGCTCCAGGTGACGCGCACCATTGAGGTTTACGACACCGAAGGCCCCGTGACCGAGCTGAACGAGCTGGAGTTTGTTGACGGCCTGATTTACGCCAACATCTACTGCACCGACAACATTGTGGCCATCGACCCCGAAAGCGGCAAAATTTTGAAAATCATTGATATGCGCAACCTGCTCGACGAGTCGAAACTCACCCAGAGGGTTGATGTACTGAACGGCATCGCCTATCAGAAAACAACCGGCCGATGGTTTGTGACAGGCAAGCTTTGGCCGACAATGTTCCAAGTGGAGTTTGTGGGGAAATAAATAAGTGGTGTTGGGTGTTAGGTATTGGTAAATACATAAAAATGACGCTATTATGCCCGCTGTCTGAAGTCTGTTGTCTGAAGTCTGAAGTCAAAAAAGTATGAAAAAAGGGTTAATTCTTGAAGGCGGCGCAATGCGCGGAATGTTCACATCGGGTGTGCTCGACGTGCTGATGGAGAACGGCATTGAGTTCGACGGCGCAATCGGCGTGTCGGCCGGAGCAACGTTCGGCTGCAACATCAAATCGCGGCAGCCGGGGCGCGCCATCCGTTACAACAAGCGCTTCTCGCACGACTGGCGCTACTGCTCTCTCCGCTCGCTGCTCACCACAGGCGACCTCTACGGCGCCGATTTCTGCTACAACGAGCTGCCCAAACACCTCGACCTCTTCGACTTCGACACCTACCGCAGCAACCCGATGGAATTTTGGGTTGTGGCCTCCGACTGCGAGACCGGCAAGCCTGTCTATAAGCGCCTCGACACCTGCAACGACAGCGACCTGACCTGGATGCGCGCCAGCGCCTCGATGCCGGCAGTCAGCCGCATTGTTGAGATTGACGGCCGCAAACTGCTCGACGGCGGAATAACCGATTCCATCCCCCTCGCCTACTTCGAGAGCATCGGCTACGACCGCAACGTGGTGGTGCTGACGCAACCCGAAACCTACCGCAAAGGCCCCAACCGGCTGATGTGGCTGATGCGCCTGATTTTGCGGCGTTATCCAATGATTGTCAAAGCTTTGCGCGACAGGCATCTGGAATACAACCAAACCACGGCCAATGTCCGCCAACGTGCCGCTCAAGGCGATGTGCTGGTCATCTGCCCCGACAAACCGCTCGGCATCAGCCGCACCGAGAAAAACCCGGATGAACTGCAGCGAGTTTATGACGAGGGGAGACGAATTGCCACCTCACAACTCGAACGCATCCGTCAGTTTCTGACTGACAATTAAGATTTTATCACCTGTTCCCCTTTGCGCGATTGTGCGTTTTGCAGAGCATCTGGCAATTGCTGATGTCGGTTGCGCCGCCGCGGCTCCAAGCCGTAACGTGGTCGGCGTCCATTTCTTTTAAATCCCAGATTTTTGTGCGATTGTTGTTGTCGCAAGCGGCGCAGATTGGGCAGTTTGATGTTCCTGCGGCTTTTGCTTCCTGCGTTTGTTTTGCGTAAACGCTTTTGATGACACTTGGCTCGAAAAGACGGATATTCAGCAAACTCTTGTCAACCTCGCCACCCAAAACATACTCGAAAATTCCCCTTTTATCTTTCACAAAATCATCGGCCATAAGCGCCTGAACACGCTCCGAAACCTTTGCGGGATTATAGGCGTTTTTGTGATAAAGTTCGTACATACGCCCCCACTCCAAGCCGCACATTTCGGGCTCAACATCAGAAAACACCGACGATACCCAATCGATAACCGTTGTGAAATATGTCTCCAACTCTTTGATATTCGTGTCGTAACGGTGCTGGCTCATATAACCGCTCACATCGTCGCTTTGGCTCACCCACTGCAAAGCTCGCTCAAGAATCTCCTGCCGCTTGACATTTCCTTTAACGTAAGTAGTCCATTTCGAGAGATTTGCATTCAGCGAATTGCTGAATTTCTCTTTTGCAAGCGTAACGAAAGGCCCCGAAAATATGGCGTTCAGTTTCTCTTGCTCGTTGAGCGGCACGCCAACAATATTTATCGTCTTGAACCACTCTTTGATTTCCTCCTCCTCGCCTTCGCACTCGTAAACAAAAAGCGTAGTGTTCAAAATGGTGTCTTGCTGATTTTTGGCCAAACCGCTGAAATACTGTTCCATACCATTCATCTTAATGGCGAATTTTCCAGTAACAAACCGTCCGATACTGGTTATACGCTGCTGGCCATCAAGCACTTCCAACTGCCCGCCATCGGTTTTGTTGAAGTAGATTAAGCCCAGCGGATAATTTTTCAGCATACTCTCAATAACTGCCACATCGCGCTTACCATCGGCATAGATGTAATTGCGCTGATATTCAGGCTGAATGGTCAGTTTTCCGTTCAATCCGAACAACCCTTTGCCTTCCAACTCATTGTAAACGAAACCTTCACAGATTTCTTTTGCTGTGTATTGTTTTAATTCGGTTATCATAGACCTTCTATTTTCTTGATTTTATTGCAATTCGACAATACAAACGTTGATATTCACCGTTTTCCTTTAGATAAAACGCTGGTCCGCCTTGTTTTGATTTTGGCAAATCAGCAGGTTTAGTAGTTGCCAATTCAAGGCTAATTCCCAAAATATCAAATTGTTCAGGGCAATACTTATCCAAAAAACTAATCGGGACTCCCATAATACCATCATAATCAGATGGAATCGCATCTGTAAATGGGACTTCAATGGCATCATAATTGACATATTTTTTATAGCCCACATTTTTGACTTCTTTATGCTTACTGAATTTTATATTATCAGCCATAGTCATAAGTTGCAATGGTTGATGGCGACGACCGTGTTCAATGTTTGTAAACCAAACCACACCTGATACTCGAATCATTCCAACAATATGATTCCCTGCTACTGCTACATCATTATATTGTGATATGAAATGTGTCGCCCCGCCAGAGAAACCTTTTCCCAACCAAATTTTATTATCTCTTATCAATGGGAAAACTTCTTTATATGTGATTGCATTTTGATGGCCAATAATCAAGAACTTTTTTTCGTTTTCCATTATCCAAGCTAAAAACTCACGGAACAACGAAAACGGCGGATTAGTTACAATAATATCTGCCTCATCGCGAAGGCGTTTTACCTCATCGCTACGGAAATCACCATCACCATCAAGATACTGCCACTGCAAATCGTCAATATCGATTTTACCATTAGCATTTGTATCGTGTTCGAGAATAAAGATTTTACCGCATCGCTTCGATTTGTCGAGATTGAAAAGCGGGTTTTCGGTTTCAAAAAGCGTTGGTTGCCAATCAGTTTTATATTTTTTACTCTCGATAGCGAAACTTGTGCTGATTAGTTTCTTCAACCCGAAATTCTCAAAATTCTGCGCAAAAAATTTTGTAAAGTTGCTCCATTCGGGGTCATCGCACGGGAGCAGAACTGTTTTGCCACGAAATACATCAGGATTATATTCCAAATATGCATTTACTTCCTTCTGAATATCGGCATATTGTGTGTAAAATTCATCGTTTTGGGCTTTTTTGGCCACCACTAAAGTTTTATGAGCCATAGTGTTTAATATGTGCATTGCACCATTAAACACTTTGAAATCAGGCAATAAGAAAGGCGCGAACCTTTCTATACGCGTTCACGAGGAAGCCTGAGAAGAAACCCCGTCCCCCACCATAGTTTAGTCGCACCTAAACTTGGCAATTATTGTGGGACGGATTTTTCAATGCCACCCGTGAGCAATCAGCCTATTTCGGTTAAAAGAAACAGTTTCTCAGGCTTTTTCTTTTCGAACGCGAATAACAGTCAATGCTGATTAATAATATGTTATGCCCGGGCAAACACCCGAAACAGTGGAACAAAGATAGGAAAATGCAAGGAAAAACAAACGGCAGAAAATTGATTGCCCGCTTATACACCAAATACCATTTTGTTTTCAGGAAAATGTCCGTAGGACATTTATATCGGTAGAATAACGAAATCATAGACATTCAACCTCGTTAGAGGTTGCATCTCAATATTTTACAATATGCTATGCAACGCCTACGGCGTAGGAATCAGGGATGGCAATATTCTCTACCGATATTTATTCCCTACGGGAATTAAAAAAGCATTAAGGGCAATATACGGTCAACCATTTTTTGAATGAATGAACCTTGTTCCATTTCACTTCACCTTCAGCAGGCAACTATCGCCGTAACTCAGGAAACGGAAATCGTGAGCGAGAGCGTAGTCGTAAACGCGGTGCCAGTTATCGCCGATGAGCGCTGAAACCAGCAGAAGCAGAGTGCTTTGCGGTTGGTGGAAGTTGGTAATCAGATTATCGACAACCTTGTATTGGTAGCCTGGCGCAATCATTATGCAAGTACTGGCCGTAAGTTCTTGGTGTCCAGACTGATGAAGCAAATCGAGAAGTGCCCCGAAAGCGTCGAGAACCGCCACGGTGTCGGGCAGCGAGTAGGCTTCCCATTGTCCCAAATCGAGCGGATTTTCGAGTCCGAGTTTGGCTTTCACGCCCATCCAGTACATACTTTCAAGCGTACGCACGGTTGTAGTGCCCACGGCAACCACCTTCTTCTTATTGTCACACAGTGGTTTAAGAATCTCGTCCGACAGCACAAAATGCTCAATGTGCATTGGGTGCTCACCGATGGTTTCGGTTTGCACAGGCTTGAACGTTCCCGCGCCAACGTGCAGCGTAACATTCAGATGCTCAATACCTTTGGCCTTCAAAGAATCGAAAACAGCCTGCGTGAAGTGCAGCCCTGCCGTTGGTGCCGCCACCGAGCCCTTTTCAGCCGAATAGATTGTCTGGTAACGCACATCGTCAATGGCTTCCGATTTGCGGTTCAGGTACGGCGGAATGGGAATCTGCCCTGCCCAATCGACAATCTCGCCGAAAGCAACGCTGGGGTTATCCCACTCAAAACGAATTAGTTGCGCATCGCGGTCGGTGCCGACGCGGGTGATGCTCAAAGTGGTTGATTTCTGGCCGTTGCCAATCTGCTTTGTCAGCGGTCCGCTTTTCCATTTTTTGCTGTTGCCCACGTAGCAAAGCCACACGCAACTGCCTGTCTGACTGAACATTGTGCTGTATTCGGCGGGCTCGTGCGGCTCAAGGCAGAAAACTTCGACCCGCGCCCCCGAATCCTTGAAAAATTCCATCCGCGCACGGATAACCTTTGTGTTGTTTGTCACAATCACCGAGTCCGCATCGAGATGGGCCGCCAGATTGCGAAACACGTCTTCCGTGATGCTACCGTTGTTGTAAACCAACAATTTAGACTGGTCGCGTTCGGCCAAAGGGTATTTTGCAATGCGCTCGTCGGGAAGCGGATAGTTGAAATCGGAAATCGACAAATTGGATGGAACAATCATTGTATCAGTAAGTTATAAAACGAATCGCACGGCGGATAATCGGTGACAATTCTCTGCAAAAATAACTAACTTCGCACACTTTTTAAAAAATGAATGCGATGAACGTAAAAGTTGGCGACAAAGTCAGATTTTTGAACGATATAGGCGGTGGAACCGTCGTGAAAATAATTGACCGACAGAGTGTTATGGTGCTGAACGACGACGATTTCGAAGTGCCGACACCTGTGAGCGAGTTGGTTGTGATTGAGTCGGCTGCCGACAGCCGTCTGCGTGGCTCATCGGCCGAGAATAAGAGCGAAAAGCCTAAACCACAATCGGTTACAACAAATATGGACGAACAGGATGAACCTGAGTCTGCACCCATTTCGCTCACCGATATTTTCTATCCGCCCGTTGCCATCGACAAGGGAAACGGCGACTATCTGCGTGAGTATCTGGCATTTGTACCCAAAGCAAATCAGCAAGGCTTCGACATCTACCTAATCAACGACAGCAACTACAACGTGCTCTACAGCATCATCGCCACCGACGCCGACGAGCAGAGCGACTCGGAAACCGTGGGCGTGCTCGAAGCCAACACAAAGGTGCAGTTTTCGACGCTGGCAATGAGCAATGTGAACCTGATTCCCGCCTACACGTTCCATCTAACTTTCTATAAGAAAGGCAGTTTCAAAATCAAAGAGCCGCTTTCGCGAACCATCGAACTGAATCCTGTGAAGTTCTACAAAGAAGCGTCGTTTGTGAAAAACGAGTTTTTCAGCAAAAACGCGATGATGATTGCGCTGATTGACGAGCACGCCACCGCCGACTCGGTTGAGAATATGACTGAGAAGGATTTCAAGAAGGTGATGGCTGAAAAACTCAAAGGCGAAAAGGTTGAGCATAAGGAATTTAAGTCGGGCAAGGCCATTCAATCGCAGATTGTGGAAGTTGACCTGCACATTCACGAACTTCTGGACGATTTCCGTGGTTTGAGCAATAGCGAAATGCTTGAAATTCAAATGCGTAAATTCCGCGAAGAACTCGACAACGCTATGCGCAAGGGCGTGAAAAAGATTGTCTTCATCCACGGAGTTGGTGCTGGCGTGCTGAAACTCGAAATCCGCAAGGAACTCGACCGAATGAAGAAAAAACTTGATTATCAGGATGCTTCGTTCAAAGAATACGGCTACGGAGCCACGCTGGTGAGGATTTTTTAGAAAAGCTGAATAAGTACAAAAACAAAAAGGGGCACCAAACATTGATGCCCCTTTCATTTTATCAATAGTCAACTATTGGTGAGCTTCGCGCAGCAAATCGTTGACGGTTTTAACAGGGTTGAATGTGCTGGCCGGAACTTCCACAAACAGAGTAATCCAGTCGCTCATTGCGCCATTCCAAAGGCCCGGCAACTCAAGCGCGCGCACGGTTTTGCCTTCGATGCTCTTGCTGCTGATGAAGCCCGTTTGCGGGTCGACAAACATCGGCAAATCGAACTTCTGCCCCTTGTAGTCAACTGTTGAGCAAACCAAATCAACAGGGTTGAAGTGGGTAGCCTGAGCCATTATATCTTTCTTGTCATCAGGAATTTGCGTGCTTTCAAGAATCTGCAGCTGGATTGAGCCGTCGGCGCCTTTCACCCAGTACGGACCGCCGCCTGGCTCGCCTTCGTTCACCACCATTCCGCACACGCGCATCGGGCGGTTCAGCTTGTTGCGCAGGAAGTCGAGCTTCTGATTTTCGGAATAGAGCGGGAACTCGGCAGGCGGCAGAATGGCCAGCTTGGTCTTCAAAAATGCTTCAACTTCAATCATTAACGCTTCGGTCGGGTTTTCGTCGAGCTTGCGCAGATACTCGAAAACCTTGGCCTGATTCGAGAGTAGCATACCAGCTATCGCCTTCTTATACAGCAATGTATCGGCGTTTTGGCGTTCCTGCACCACATTGTCGATGTTCTTAATAAAGATGATGTCGGCGTCAATCTGGTTCAGGTTGGCGATGAGAGCGCCGTGTCCGCCCGGACGGAAAACCAAACCGCCGTCGGGGGTGTGCACCGGCTTGTTGTTCTCATCAACGGCAACCGTGTCAGTTTCAGGCTTTTGCGTGCTGAACGACACCTTGTAGCGGCAGTTATATTTTTTGCTGTAGAGCGGCATCACTTCTTCCAACTTCTTCTCAAACAGTTCTTTATGCGATTCCGACACTGTGAAATGCAAGTTTGCCACACCATTTTCGGCTGCGTAGGCAGCGCCTTCTTTCAGATGCTCTTCAAACGGAGTGATGCTGCCGTCGGCAGTTTTGTGGAATTTCAGCAAACCCTTAGGTAACTTACCGTAGTTCAAGCCTTTATCGGTAAGAATAGCTTTCAAAAGAATGTCGAGTTGCTTGTTTTTCAGAACATCTTCAACACTGGTTCCCTGGCTTTTCAAAACGGCTTGTAAATCATCGTAGAAAGCGAACTTTGTAATGTTGTTCACCAAATCGGCTATAGCCTTGTCGCTCATTGCTTTATCGTAATCTTGCGGGCCTTTGTACGCGTCCATCGCCTCAAAAAGCTTCTTGAACATCCGCGACGCAGCGCCCGATGCCGGAACAAATTTCAGTTTCCTCGCGCCAGACGCCTCAAACAGTTTCACGTACTCGAGCAAACGCGCTTCCGACAAGCATTTGATGCCGTTTTTTGCTGTTGCCGCTGCCACAATGTCAAGTGGATTGAATCCCTTTGCAAATCGTCTGATTTGCTCTTCCACATCTCGCGGCTCAAGATTGTGAGCCTTGATTGATGCTAATTCTTGCTGGTTATACATAAGCGTAGTATTTAGTGTTTAGTTTCTCGTTTTAAACCGCCTAAAAACGATTCGTTCGCCCCAAAATCAGGGTATATCAAAGTTAGCGTTCTAAATGGGAAAAGCAAGAAGAAAAGCGCCATTGTGCAAAGATTTTGGCTTGCGCCGATGTATTTTCGCTCGTGGCGATTGTAAATCTACAACTTAAGAAGGTGATTTTTTTTGTGCTGCCAATAACTTCTCTGGGAGTTTCGACCAACCTCACTGCACATCGCCGCGTAGCGCACGGTATCGCTTGCGCGAATCGGTGACGAAGATGCTGCTGGCGTAGTCGGTGATTATCTTCAGATAGTGCTGCATTGCCAACTGCTTGTCGTTCAGCTGATTCTCGTAGATAGTGGCAAGCATATAGTTGGCGTTATCGGCAAGCACATCGTCGGGGAACTGCTCTGCCACAGTGCGGTAAGCGTCAACAGCCTTGCCGATTTCGTTTCTGGCACGGTAGATTTCGGCCTTCAGAAACAATGCTTCATCGGCAATCGGGGCGCTTGGAAAGCGGGTTACTATTGAATCGATGCAGCGCAGAGCCATCGAATCATTATGCTGATAATGAAGCAAATCGGCGCGGGCATAGATGAGCATTGCCGTGTCCGACGCATCGTCCCAGCCGGTGTTGTCCTCAATCAGCAGCGACAGGTAGGCGGCATCGTTGGCGGTGAGCTTCTCAACACTCGCCTTCAGCGCGTCGAGCTGCGCCTGCGCCCATTTGAAGTTACCTATATAATATGCAAGCTTCGCCTTGCGCAATTTTGCCTCTGAGCCAACCGGGTTGTTGCGGTTGTTGTCCTCAACCTGCGCGTAAGTCAGCGTGGCGTCGACATCATTGCCCTGCATCAGATAAACGTCGGCCAGCTCAATGTCGATGGCAGCGAGCGTGGATTTCTGCAGGCGCATTGCGCGGGCGTCCTCAAGCAGAAATTGCGCATCGGCCGTCTTGCCCAGATAGACGGCTTTGAGTTTGGCCAGGCTGCGCACCAAATCAACCGTTTCGGCATCAATACCCATATCCTGCAAAGCATCGGTCAGAGCCGATTCAAGCCGCTGATAGTCAGCCAGCTGATTGTCGATTCCAAGCTCAACGCGACGGAACATCACCTGAAGCATTTCGGTGCGTGCGGCGTTGGTATATTCCTGATTACCACCTTTATCGATAACATATTGGTAGGCTTCGATGGCCGTTGCAAAATCGTTGTTGTCCGACGCCATCCGGGCCAGCGAAACCACGCGGTGGCCGTCCTCGTTCAGGCGGCGGTCGAGAGCCTTGGCCTGGACAAGCGCCATCGGAAAATCGCGGCCCTGAACAAAAATCCAAATCAGCAGCTCAGCAAACACCTTATTATCAGGATAATTCTGCGAATACTCCATCAGCTTGCCAATCAGCATCTGGTTCAGCGACTCGTCGGAATCATTGTAGATGGCCTGCTGCAGATAGTTCTGAACTTGTTGCAGATAGACGTCGCTCACCCGCAACAGCTCAAGAAACTCAACCACCATCTGGGTATAATTGCGTTGATAATAAAATAGTTGCGCCATCTCCATACGGAAATCGTAGGCGCCTTTCATCAGCTTGCGGCCTTCGGTGTAAGCCTCCTCGGCGTAGTTGTAGAGGCGGTTGTCGATGAACGCCGACGCAAGGTTGTCAATCAGGTTGATATTGGCCGTCAGCTTCTTAATCGATTGATGGTAAATCTGTTTCGCGCGGTCGGGATTGCCTTTCAACTCCTGAAGAAAACCCAAATCGACATTGTATTTCAGATTGCCCCTGTTCAACTTCATCTGCGTCTGAACTAGCCTTTCAGCCGCCTCATAATCAGGTATTTGCTGAAGCGATTTCAGGTAATAGCCATAGTAGAAATCGGAATGGCCGTTTTGGTATAGGCGCGCAAAAACATCGGCGGCTTTCTGGTAGTCGCCCTGACGGTAATATTGCATAGCCAACTGGCTGTCGGTCTGTTTGTTAGCCGTTTGACAAACGGATTGGAACGCTGTCAGCAGACAACATAGCAACAGAATCGTATGTAGGCTTGCAAATCGCACGTTAACAGTTTGTTACATCAGCGCAGACGGTCGGCCGATTTCACAAGGTCATCGTCTTTCTTGATTCCGCGATGAGCCAGAATCAAAAGAATAAAATTGACTATCGGGAAGGCCATTGGCATACAAAAAGAGGCTTCAACCGTCAGTTTGTCGCTGCCCGGGGTTTTCGATAAACCGATAATGAAAGCTATCATCGCCACGAAAACCAGAATCTGCAGATAACCGCATAATTTGGTGATTTTCATCTGCATAGCCCGGTTGCGGAATTTAAAAAGCGCTATCAGGCACAAAACCACAAAAAGCGATGTTACGAGCGCAAGCGGGGTCATTGCAGCCGCGGAGACGCCCTCAACGGCCGGCGACAGACGGCAGACAGTTAACGCGACATTATTGCCGCCGGTTACGATTTCGGCAAACGGAAAACAAAACAGACTGATGCCGAGCGCGGCGGCGAGAAACAGATAAATTGATTGAATTCGTTGTATCATTTTAAAAATCAATTAAATAATTTCACAAAATTCCAACAGCGCGCATTGTTTTCACTTTTGACAGTTTCGATTAAAAGCACGTTGGTTTTGTGGCGTAAAGATAAGAAATCAATATTCGACTCGGGGGTTCACGTTCAATGTTTTCGTTATATCTTTGCCGCCGTTTTCAAAAAAAGCTGATTATGAAACCGATAATTACAATTCTCTTGCTGATTGTGTCGAACACATTTATGACTTTTGCGTGGTACGGCCACCTGAAATTCGGCGAGATGCGCGGCTTTAAAGACCTCGGGTTGTGGGCTGTAATCCTCATCAGCTGGGGCATCGCGCTGTTTGAGTACTGCTTCCAGGTGCCGGCCAACCGCATCGGCTCCAACATCAACGGCGGACCGTTCAATCTGATTCAACTAAAAGTGATTCAGGAGGTTGTGTCGCTGACCGTTTTCACGATTTTCACCATCACGGTTTTCAAAACCGAGACATTCCGCCTCAACCACATCATCGGATTCGCCTTTCTGATTTTGGCTGTCTATTTCATTTTCAAGAAGTAAGCCGCCTGAGCGATAGTTTTTTCACTAAATCGGAAGCCCGCATCGAAAGTTGACTTTTATTTCTATTTTTGCAGAAAATCAGGGAACAATGGATTACAACACAAACAGAGACAAGCTGAGATTGCCGGAATATGGCCGCAACGTGCAGGAAATGGTCAATATAATCAAGAACACACCCGACCGCGAAGAACGCAACCGTTTGGCTAAGAGCACAATACAACTGATGGGCAATATGAACCCGCAACTGCGCGATGTGGCCGACTACAAGCACAAACTCTGGGACCATCTGGCAGTGATTGCCGATTTTGACATCGACATCGACTCACCGTATCCGTTGCCGACGCAGGCCGAAATTCATCAGAAACCGATGAAGATGAAGTACAGCAACCCCGATGAAATCCGATTCAAACACTACGGCAAAATTCTGGAGGATATGGTTCGCAAAGCGACGCAATATCCTGACGGTGAGGAGAAAGACGCTCTGATTGCCACCGTTGCCAACCAAATGAAAAAATCGTTCCTGACCTGGAACCGCGAGACTGTCTCAGACGATGTGATTTTCTCTGATTTGCTGGCCATTGCCTGCAACCGCCTGAAAATTCCCGAAGGACTGAAACTCAAAGACTCGCGAGAGATTTTGCGTATGCAGGCGGCCGCATCCAACTCCGCAGTACTCACCAACACTCCGAGCAAGAAAACAAAGAAGAAAAAGACTTCTCCGATAAAAAAGAAGCAGAAGTAAACGGTAAAAAGTTGAGCCGCGTGAAAACGACCATCAGCCTTGTTTCCAAGCATAAAATATTAAAAAACGAGTGGAAAATCCACTCGTTTTTTTATCCTCATAAAATCAGCAGCGCGTAACCGTTTTTATCTATTGCTCAAGCCCAACTTGTAACTATCTTTGGCAAAAATTGTTGAAAATGAACGAGGACTTGAAAAACGCGCTTGAGGTTTTGCGCAACGGCGGTGTCATCCTCTACCCCACCGACACCATCTGGGGCTTGGGTTGCGACGCCACCAACGCCGAGGCTGTGAAGCGAATCTACGAGATAAAGCAGCGGGCCGACAACAAATCGCTTATTGTGCTGGTTGACACTGCTGCGCGCATACCGTCGTATGTGCAGGACGCACCCGATATTGCCTTTGATATGATTGAGCTGGCCGCATCGCCGCTGACGGTGATTTTTGAGGGTGCCAAGAACCTGGCCGCCAACGTTGTGAACGCCGACGACCAGAGCGTGGGCATCCGCGTGGCCACCGACGATTTCTGCCCCACGCTCATCCAGAGGTTCCGCAAGCCGATTGTATCAACATCGGCCAACATCAGCGGACAGCCCACTCCGGCCTGCTTTGCCGACATCGACCCGCGAATCATCGAAAGTGTTGATTACGTTGTCCGCCACCGTCAGGACGACACCACGCGCCACAAGGCTTCGGGCATTGTGAAAATCGGCCGCAACGGCGAGGTGAAGGTGATAAGGGGATGATTATTTAGAAGTTAGGATTCAGAAATTAGGATTTAGAAGTTAGGATTTAGAAGTTAGGATTTAAGATTTAGAAATTAGAAGTTAGAAGTTAAAAATTTGAAATTAGGATTAATAATAACGGACTGACGGGCACGCCGCGTCGCTAAAGAAAAATCTGATGCTCATCGCTAACCGAACAATACGGAATCTTGCTATCGCGCTGACGGCGATGGTTGCGTGTCCGGCTCACGGGCAGTCGCTTGGCGCGTTCACCGACTACGACAAACATTTCATTGTTTTCGACGATGGCAACTTCCGGCAACTTGAGTTTCAAGAAGTTATGTCGTATGCAGTAGGCAGCGGCTGTGTGGCGTATGTGAACAACGGCGGGCATCTGAAGGCCTACGCAAACCATATCACCTACAACGTTTCGCCGTCGGTTGAGCGCTACAGCATCACCGACAACCTGTTCACATTCCAAGTCGGGACGCAGCTGTACGTTTTTGAGCAAGGCAGCAAGCGGCTGCTGACAGGCTATGTGGGCAGTTTTATGGTTGGCGACAGCGTGGTGGCTTTCATCGACACCAACAAGCACTTTTTCTCAATCTACTCCGACGGACGCGTCACCGAGCTGGCCGACATCATTGTTGGAAACGACGCGCCGTTCTGGGTTGGCGCCAACACGGTGGCCTTTGTCGATATGCACGAGGTGCTGCGGCTGGTGTGCGGCGGCCGCGTGTACGAGCTCTTCAACGTCATCGATAAAATCAGCGTCGGGCTGGGACGCAACATCGGCGCCTTCATCGACCACTCCGACGGAGCATTCCGTATTTTCTACGATGGTGAACTAAATGAAATTGAACAATTTACACCAAAATCGTTCAAATGCGGATACGAGCAGGTGGCTTTCGTCAACAGTATGGAGAATTTCAGGCTTTTCAGCAACGGCGAGCTATACGATATCTCCGGATTCGCGCCCGATATGTATGATATCAATCGAAAAATGCTGGTTTACAGCTTGCAAGGTGAGTTTTTCACTTTCGTGGATGGCCAGCAGTATCTGGTTGAGAATTACGTTCCGCGCAGCTACAGCATCAACGGGAACCTGCTAACATACATCGACCAGAACGGCTATCTGGCTGTTTTTGAGGATGGTGAGAAGCACATTTTGTCATACGGTCCCGTCAACAGCTACAATGCAGTTGGCGACGTGGTTGTCTTCAACGAAGGACTGAACACCACAAAAATCTACTACAACGGAAAGACTTACAAAAGGTAATTTATTCCCCTTTGAGTTTCAGAACCGCCTCGGCACGGTTTGGTGCGCCAAAAACAGTGCTGCCGGCCACAAGTACGTTAACGCCGTGGTTGACAAGTTTTTCGGCATTGTCGAAATTCACACCGCCATCAACCTCAACCATCGCCTTTGAGCCAGATTCTTTCAGCATCTTCTGCAAGCGCAGCAATTTGGCGTATGAATGTTCGATGAACTTTTGTCCACCGTAACCCGGGTTGACGGTCATAATCAGCACCAAATCAACATCTTGAATAATATCGGCCAGCACCTCGACAGGCGTGTGCGGATTGAGAGCCACGCCGGCCAGCATACCGCAATCCTTGATATGGCTGATGGTGCGGTGCAAGTGGGTGCAAGCCTCGTAGTGAACGGTGAGCACGGCGGCGCCGGCATCGCGGAAGCGCTCAACATACTGGTCGGGATTGACAATCATCAGGTGGACGTCGAGCGGTTTCTGCGAGCTTTTTTTGATGGCTTTCAGCACCGGAAAGCCCATCGAAATGTTCGGGACAAACACGCCGTCCATAATGTCAACGTGCAGATAATCAGCCTTGCTGGCATTTATTTCCTCAATGTCGCGAGCCAGATTGCCAAAATCGGCCGAGAGCAGCGACGGTGCAACTTTTGCTTCCATTTTTGTCGGTTTTCAGTGGTGCAAAACTAATAAAAGATGATATGCATAAAGGTTTGGACGGCGAGTTTTTTGAGTGCCGGTTTCCAACGGCAGTTATGCGCCATTGGCATCGAACACAAAAAACGGAGCTCTCCTTCGGCTACACTCTAACCCCAACAATCAGCTGGTCGTCAATCTGCTCAGCAAGAGTGCCGTCGGGCTGGGTGCGCCATTTGGTCATTCGGTTGTCGATGATGGCGGTCTGCATTGCGAACGGGCGGTCGGCAATATCGGTGAGCAGACTGTGGAGCCGCCTGGTCGAGAATTTGCCAATCTCAGAGCCTGCGCCCTCGCAGCCGAACTGGTCGGTCATACCGTCGGTATACATATAAATAACGTCGCCCGGCTCGTAATCGATGATGTTGTTGGTGAACGGCCTGTTGCAGAGCACGTGCTGGCCCACCGGCATACGGTCGGGTTTGTAGGCGGTGAGCTCGCCTTTTCTGACAATCGCAATCGGGCGGTTGGCTCCGGCGTAATGAATCCTCGTTTTCTCGGTGTTGATGATGCAGAGCGACATATCGATGCTCTCAAGCGCCTCGTCGCCGTAGGCCGACTGGTGCAGCCCCGAGATGATTTTCTCGCGCATAAGATCGAGTATCTGCGCCGCGTTGGTAATCTGCGCCTCAAAACCAATCAGGCTGTTCAGCGTCGATATTCCGAACATACTCATAAAGGCTCCCGGCACGCCGTGGCCCGTGCAGTCGGCCACAACCAGAATCTTGTATGGTCCGCGCTGCGTGGCCCAGTAAAAATCGCCCGAAACAATATTCATCGGTTTCCAATACACAAGGCAGTCGCCGAAGACGCTGTTCATCGCCTCGCGCGAGGTTACGGCGGCGTCCTGAATGTGCTTGGCGTAGGTGATGCTGGCCGTAATGGCCTGGTTGGTGCGCCTGATGCTGTTGCGCTGTTTCTCAATCTCGTCGCGCTGGGCCAGAATCTCCTCGTTGCGCAGGTTCAGCTCGTTGTTTTTCTGCATCACCTGGTCTTTCTGTGCGGCCAGCACGCGGCTCAGCCGGCGCTTTCGCAGATAGCTGCGAAGAACAACCGCCATTATCACCGACATCAGCAGCAGCGACACCAGCACCACCTGCATCATATACTTCTGATGTTGGGCGGCCAGCTCACGCTGGTGCATTTTGCGCTCAAACTCAAGGTTGGCCGATGTTTGAGTTGATTTGACGGCAAAGTCGCGCTTGTAAGTCTCCTTGTCGAGCAGCGAACGCAGGTTGGTGTATTTCAGCGCGTTTTTGTAATCGCCGAGCTCGCGGTTGCAGACAATCATCAGGTCGCACATCCGCATCTCCTTCTCCCACAGCAGATTGGGAATCTTCTCAATTTCCTTCAACGCTGCCAGAGCCTCGCGGTAGCGGCCGTTAATCATCAGGTAGTTGGCGTTCCAGAGGTCGAGGTAATAGCCCTCGTCCGACACCGACTGGGCCCGGAGCATTTCCGACAGCTTGTCGTAGTACATCCGGCTGGTGGCGAGAGCCTCAGCGCGCTTGTCGTCGGTGTTCCGTTTGGCAATCTCCATAAACACCTCCATCAAATCCTGGACAATGGCAGTCCGGCGCTCAATGCTGCCGAATCGATTTTCAATATCAAGCGCTCTGAGCATACGCGAGCGGGCGCTGTCGAGGGCTTCGAGGTCGGTGAAATCCTTGTATTTCGAAAACTCGTTGACGCCCAGCATATAAATATCCTCGCCAATGGCCGCCGAGTCGCCTATTTCCGAGTCCAAGCCAAGCGCGCGGTTGAAATAGTCGTCGGCTGTTTCGTGCAGATGGAAATCGGAGCTTGTCAGGCCCTTTTTGCGGTAGATTTCGGCCACAGCCGCCGTGTCGCCCAGGGTGATGTAGATTGAGAGTGCGCGGCTGTAGTAATCGTCGGCCAGAAGGTCGTCGCCCAGCACACCCAGTGAGGCTGCCAGACCGTAATATCCGGCCGCAAGGTCGCTCGACATTCCAAGCGAGTCGTAGCCGCTAATCGACTCACGGTAGTACTCGCAAGCCTGCTCATACTCGTCGCGGTGGTAGCAGCACCAGCCCAGATAGCGGTTGGCGTTGGCTATCTGGAGCCCTCGGCGAAGCTCCCTGGCCAGAGCAAGCTCCTGCCGGGCGTACATCTCGGTGGAATCGACATTGTAATGCAGAAAACTGATTTGCTCAAGCACATCGAGGCGCTGCGACTTGGTGAGATTGGCGCCCAGCAAGGCCTCAAGGCTGTCGAGAACAGGGCGTCCGGCTTCAATATCGGCTTGCGCCGAAACCCTTCCGGCCCAAAGCATCGCGCAAAGCAGAGGAACATATACCAGTCTTATTTTTCTCATAATCAACCACCTTCAAAACCAGCCGCAAAAATAACAAAAAGCAACTGACAAACCGCAATTCAATTTTCACGGCTTACGGTTTAGGCGGGAATTTGTTCTACAGCAGCCCCTCGCCCGAGAAGCTGAGGTGCTTCTTGTCGGCTATTATTATATGGTCAACAACCCTGATGTCGAAAAATTTTGCGGCTTCGGCAATCCGCCTGGTGATGTTTTTGTCCTCGGCGCTCGCCGTGAGGTTTCCCGATGGGTGGTTGTGGACAAGAATGAGGCTTGTGGCCAGTTTCTCGATTGCCAGTTTCATAATCACCCGCACATCGACGGTTGTGCCCCCCACTCCGCCCGAGCTTATCATAGCCTTATCAATCAGGCGGTTGCCGCGGTTCAGAAAAAGCACCCAGAACTGCTCGTAGGGCAAATCGCCGACAATGGGGTGCATTATCTCGAAAACAACCGAGCTCGAATTCACCTCGGTGCGCTCAAGGTCGGCGTTTTTGCGGCGGCGGCCGAGCTCCAAAGCGGCCATAATTGTCACGGCTTTGGCCTTGCCGATGCCGTCAACCTGCATAAAATCGGCCACGGCGAAACGGCCCAGCTTGTCGAGATTGTTGTCGGCCGAGGTGAGCACGGCCCGCGCCAAATCGAGCGCCGACTGGTTCCTGGTGCCGGTGGAGATGAGAATGGCGAGCAGCTCGGTGTCGCTCAAGGCCGAAATGCCTTTGGCAAGCATCTTCTCGCGCGGCCGGTCGTCGGCGTTCCACTCCTTGATGGTCAGTTTCTTTTGCGGGTCCATATTGAAAATCATTTTGCCGAAAGGTAAGAAATTCGGCTTTCAGAACCAATCGGCACATACGCATTACTCTAATCGCATCGCTTCAAGCGGAAAACAAAGACGCGCAAAACCAACTGGTTTTCAAACGAATATCGACATAAAAGATTAAATTGCAATTTGCTACGTAATTTTCGTAAAACCCAGACAGACAATATCGCGGTTAGTGTTGTTCATATACTTTTGACACGAAAAATTGAATCACAAACTTTAAAACAATAAAAAAATGTCAGACATCTTAAATGTAGAAGTTGACGAGTTTATGGCGAAACTTATCGCCAAAAACCCAGGTGAAACCGAATTTCACCAGGCTGTAAGAGAGGTTGTTGAGTCTCTTATGCCGTTTATCGATGAGAATCCGAAGTACAAACAAGGAAAGATTCTTGAGCGTATGGTTGAGCCGGAGCGCGTGATTATGTTCCGTGTTCCCTGGTTGGACGACAAAGGCGAGATTCAAATCAACCGCGGTTTCCGCGTTCAGATGAACAGCGCCATCGGCCCCTACAAAGGCGGCTTGCGTTTCCACCCGACCGTTAACCTGGGTATTCTGAAGTTCCTGGCTTTCGAACAGGTGTTCAAAAACAGCCTTACCACTCTGCCGATGGGCGGTGGCAAAGGTGGTTCTGATTTCGACCCGAAAGGCAAATCGGACAACGAGGTTATGCGCTTCTGCCAGAGCTTTATGACCGAGCTCAGCAAGCATATTGGCGCTGACACCGACGTTCCTGCAGGTGATATAGGTGTTGGCGGCCGCGAGATTGGCTTCCTGTTTGGCCAATACAAACGCTTGCGCAACGAGTTCACTGGCGTTTTGACCGGCAAAGGCCTGAACTGGGGTGGCTCACTCATCCGTCCTGAGGCTACTGGTTACGGCGTGGTTTACTTCGCACAAGAGATGCTGAAGACCAAGAACGACGACATCAAAGGCAAGACAGTCTGCGTTTCGGGTTCGGGCAACGTTGCTCAATACGCTGTTGAGAAACTCATCCAACTCGGTGCAAAACCTGTTACAATGTCTGACTCGTCAGGCTTCATCTACGACCCGGACGGCATCACCAAAGAGAAACTCGACTTCGTCTTCAACTTGAAGAACGTTCGCCGCGGCCGTATCTCGGAATATGCTACCAAATTCGGTGTTAAATACTTCGAGGGACAACGTCCTTGGGGCATCAAGTGCGATGTTGCAATGCCTTGCGCTACTCAGAACGAAATCAACGAGGCTGAGGCTAAACAATTGGTTGCCAACGGCGTTAAGATTGTCTGCGAAGGCGCAAATATGCCGTCGACAGCAGAGGCCGTTG
>JAEEGK010001667.1_pt1 | contig 55701 bp, 52 predicted proteins | sample 8958771 | NCBI WGS metagenome assembly JAEEGK01 (sample SAMN16246547, study PRJNA631951) | gut metagenome | biome: gut microbiome; feature: rumen; material: SC-attached | host: Bos | place: Iran: Karaj | collected 2018-10 | reverse complement strand
ATCCTTCTGGCCGAGGACATCATCATCAACGCAGAGATCATGAGGGAGATCCTCAGCATCCGTGAGATTGAGATGGAACATGCGGCCAACGGAAGGATCGCAGTGGAGATGTTCGACAAGAGCCCTGTGGGCTACTACGACGCGGTCCTGATGGATGTCCGCATGCCGGAGATGGACGGTCTTGAGGCGACCAAGAGAATCAGGGCGCTGGACAGGCCTGATGTGAGGATCATCCCGATAATCGCAATGACGGCAAACGCCTTTGACGAGGATGTTCAGAGATCTCTTCAGGTCGGCATGAACGCCCACCTGTCAAAGCCGGTCGAGCCGGAGCGCCTGTATCAGACACTGGAGGAGCTGATCTGGGAGGCGGACCAGAAGAAGGGCCGGAAGGGCTGACGGATGAGAAGGAGTTGTTCTCTCGAAATAGCTTTACAAGGAAAAGCACTAAATTTAGAATTTCAATATGGCAGTCAGAACTGAAAACATAAGACGTACGGTATTGGTGGTTGAGGATGAGTTCGTCAACAGCCAGCTCCTTGGCTTCATCCTGAGCGAGGAGTACAACGTACTGTATGCGGAGGACGGACGCAAGGCACTTGAGGTCCTGAAGGAGAATGTCGGCTCCATCTCAATGGTGCTGACCGACATCAAGATGCCGGTGATGGACGGATTCGAGCTTATAAGGGAGATCCGTTCAGATGAGAGCTTCGGCATGATCCCCATAATGGTTCTCACATCAGAGAGCACCTATGAGGAGAAAAGCCTGGATCTGGGAGCGATAGATTTTTTGACCAAGCCCTATGACATGCCGTCCATAATCAAGGCCAGGGTAAGGCGCATCATCGAGCTCTCAGAGGGCAGGAACATCATCAAGGCCACTGAGAAGGATTATCTTACCGGACTTTATGCCAGGGAATTCTTCTTCGAGTACGCAAGCCGTCTGGAGACATCCGGCCACGACGGCATGGATGCTGTGGTGATTGATCTGGACAGATTCCACGTGATCAATTCCCTCTATGGCCGCGGCTTCGGAAACAGCGTTCTCAAGGCAGTTGCAACCTCATTGCTTCCGCTTCTGGGAGAGGGCGACGGGATTGCCTGCAGGTTCGAGAATGACATCTTCTATGTCCTATGCGACCATCACGACTCATATGACAGTCTGGCGGAGAAGATATGCTCTGACCTGAAGAGCCTCAGCACCAGCATCCGCTTCAGCGTCAGAATCGGAGTTCTTCCGGATGTCAGCAGGGAAACAAGTCTTCTTCAGCAGTTCGAGACCGCCAGGTCCGCATGCAACTCCATCAAGTCAGACAGACATCATTCTGTTGCCTTCTACAGCGAGGAGATGCATAAGAAGGAACTTCTTGAGGAGAGGCTGCTTGATGAGATGCAGAAGGCTTTGGACGAGCATCAGTTCGTGGTCTGGTTCCAGCCGAAGTTCAACATCAGGGGAGACAGGCCGGTTCTCTGCAGCTCCGAGGCTCTTGTAAGATGGAGGCATCCGGAGCTCGGAATGGTCAGCCCCGGGGTGTTCATCCCGCTTTTCGAACGCAATGCACTGATATCCAAGCTTGACCAGTATGTCTGGAATGAGGCCGCAAGGCAGGTTGCCAAGTGCAAGACAAGATTCGGGGCCTCTGTTCCGGTTTCCGTCAATGTCTCCAGGATCGACCTGTTCGACACCGGCCTGAAGCAGACCATGCTCGGGATAGTGAAGGAGAACGGGCTGGAGTTCAGGGACTTCCTGCTTGAGGTGACTGAGTCAGCTTATTCGGAAGACGGCGCACAGCTTGTCGGTGCAATCAGGGACCTCAGGGATGCGGGCTTCAAGATTGAGATGGATGATTTCGGATCCGGATACTCATCGCTCAACAGCCTGTCCGAGATGCCGGTTGACATCATCAAGCTTGATATGTCATTCACACGGAAGATCCATGAGAACAAGATGACACTCAGGGTAGTGGAGCTGATAGTCGAGATGGCCAAGAGCCTCGGGGCACTTGTCGTTGCCGAGGGTGTTGAGACTGAGGTCCAGTACCAGCTCCTCAAGCAGGTCGGCTGTGACTGCGTCCAGGGCTATTTCTTCTCAAAGCCGCTTCCTGCTGCGGAATTCGAGGCATTCATTGAGAGCAGGGTAAAAGATTTGGAGGTTAGGACAATATGACGATTGATGATCTTAAGAGATTCGGAGCAAATACAGAAGAGGGACTTCACAGGTGCATGGGAAACGAGAACTTCTACCTGAGGCTGGTCAAGATGATGCCGAAGGACCAGAACTTCACCATCCTGTATGACTCAATCGCAAAAGGTGACCTGGATGCAGCCTTTGAGGCCGCTCATGCCCTGAAGGGAGCCTTGGGAAACCTCTCCATCACCGCACTTTTTGATCCGGTGCAGGAGATCACAGAGCTTCTCAGGTCCAGGACCCAGATGGATTATACCCCGCTTGTCTCCCAGATCAGGGAGAAGCACCAGGAGCTGGAGAAGCTCTGCGAGAGCTGATCTGACATCCTGCTTTCAGCAGTGATTGCCTTGATTTTCATATATTTCTCAATTTTATATGCATTAATCTTTTGCCCTTGTGGCATGATTGCATATGGTCCTGCAGTTCTCCTGTTTTCCTTGGCATAAACATTGTTTACTGGAGACCTCATTGCCCTGATTCTCAGGAGTTTCTTATTTTCCGGGGCAAGAAGGCTGAGATGATTGCCGAGATTTCAGGGAGAAACGTGTTTTTCGGGGCAAACAGGATAGGATTCCTGCCCTGAAAAAAACAAAAGACATGATTTCCTTTGCAATGGGGCAGAATGCATGAAAAAAAGGGCTGCCGCAAAACTGCAACAGCCCTCTGTCTGGTTTTCTGATCAGCCAGAATCACTCAATGGTGAAGAAGTCCAGCAGTCCAACGACGGTCAGGACGTCCTTGACCGCCTGGGAGACGTTCCTGAAGACAAGCTTGCCCTGTTTCTTCATGACCTTGTAGGCGTAGAGAAGGGCACGCACTCCTGCTGAGGAGATGTACTCGAGCTTCTCAAGGTCAATGACAAGGTCGGTGATCCCGTTAAGCGATGCCTCGAAATCAGTCATGATCTCAGGTGATGTGTTGGTGTCAAGGCGGCCCTCGATCTTATATGTGAGCTTTGTGCCTTCCTGGTTCTTTGTGAATTTCATATCTCAGACTCCTTATAATCAAACCTGCTCATGGAGCAGTTCCTGGCCTTCCTCGACCATCTTGAGGAAGAAGTGCTGCTTGAACGGGGTGTCCAGTACCCTGACAAGCTTCAGCTGGTTCTCAGAGGTTCCTCTCAGGACCATGACCTCTCTGTAAAGGGCATGCGTGTCCTTCTGCTGGACCATGAGCTTGGCTGGGGCGATGTTCTCTCCCTCACGCTCGTAGGCATAGCCTCCCTCGTTGGCCTGACCCATCTTCTTGTCGATGACCTCCGAATAGTAGTCGATCTTGGACATGTCGACAGGCTTGTCGGACTCAATCAGGACCACATATCTTCCTGGCGGGAAGTTGGTGTCGGCATAGACCGCGTAGTCGTGGACAGGGATTCCTGTCTCCTTGGAGAACTCTGCGATTGACCATGCGAGGTCACCTTCAGTCATCTTCTCTCCGGAGATGTTGATCAGCTGGCTCTTCCTGTATGCGAAGCGCACCATCGGTGACTCATAGTAGTAGCCTGTGACCTCCACGACGTCCTTGATCCTGTAGCGGTAGAAGCCTGAGAGGTTGGTCAGGACCACCTCATAGCGCTTTCCGACCTCGAGCTGGTCGATGGTCAGGGTCTTGGACTCGTCCTCAGCGTTCTCGGGGATGAACTCGTAGAAACCTGACTGGGGAAGAAGGACATATTCCTCTTCCTCGACAGCCTTGGTGGCGCCCATCAGGGCCTCGCTGGCTGCGTAGGCAAGGAAATCGATGGGGATGTTCGGTCCGATGAAGGTTCTCATCTTGTCGGTGTAGGGCTTGAAGCCGCTTGTTCCGACTGCGGAGACCCAGCTCATGTTCTTCCAGATCCTCGGCACGATCGGGTCCTCAAATCCTTTCTTGAACTCCGCACGGAGCTCCTCGGCTCTCTCCGGGTCGGCCTTGATCTTCTTCTCGAGCTTGGCTTTCAGCTCGGCTGAGATTTCGATGTCGGGATTGATGATTCCCTTCTCGATATCGTAACAGAGCATCTCCCAGTGGTCTTTCATGTAGTTCATGCAGTCCACAAGGCCTGTCATGAAACAGCCGATCATGAATGTGACGTTTCTCTCGGCAAGCGCATATCTGACTCTGAGGTATTTCGCATTCATGGTCTCCTCGGGGAAGACGACCTCAAGAGGGGATGTGAAGCCATAAGGCATGAAGCGTTTCTCCTCGGCTGCGGCAGCGCCTGAGATACAGCCGGAGAGGGTCTTCCCGTCGTTGGTCTTCTGGTAAGTGACCTCGAGGGTGTTCAGTCCCATTCCGAACTTATGGTGCTTCCCGGTCTTCTCCTTGTAGTAGTTGTCGCATGTGGCGAAGGTCTTTGCCGCGGCATACTGGGAATAGATGTCCAGGGCCTCTGCAGAGACCGGGACTCTTTTTGGGACACCGACACTTCCGGAGCTGAGGGCGTATGTCTCAATCGGATAGACGGTGTAGAGGTCTTTCTCGCCCTTGTCTATGACGCGCTCGATGTAAGGGGCATAGTCATCATAGCTGGAATAGGGGACCATCTTCCTGAAGTCCTCCGGGCTCTTGATGTCGGCAAAATGGTACTTTCTGCCGTACTCAGTGTCCTTGTTGTCGTTGACGATCCTCATCAGAAGATCCCGGCTGTTCTGGTTGGCGTGCTTGGATTTCTCTTCCATCTCGCGGAGTGCCTTGCGTCCGCGCCTGATCAAGGTCGTCATGACCATGTAGTTCATAAATTTCTTGAAAAGCATTCCTAATCTCCCGAATATGGTGTAATTATTACATTCTTTTTCCATTTTATGCTATCAGAATAACACTCAGATGGACATCTTTTTTATTTATTTCCGTAATGGTAAATACTGCGCGGTGGCTTTCCGAAAGGAAATAATGTGGTATAGTTAATTCACACGAATAAATCTATAGCAGGAGAGCTTCATGAGAATAACAGACGACATCATCTACGTCGGTGTGAACGACCACGAAATCGATCTTTTCGAGGGACAGTACGTCGTCCCCAACGGAATGGCATATAACTCATACGTCATCATGGACAAGAAGGTGGCCGTCATGGACACCGTAGACAGACGTTTCACACATCAGTGGCTGGACAACATCCAGAAGGTCCTGGGAAACCGCAAGCCGGATTATCTTGTGGTTCAGCACATGGAGCCGGATCACTCGGCCAATATCGCCAATTTCATGAAGAACTATCCGGGCACCACAATCGTGGCATCGGCCAAGGCATTCCCCATGATGAAGAACTTCCTTGGTGATGATTATGCCTCCTGCCGCATCGAGGTGGGAGAGGGCAGCAAGCTCGAGCTCGGAAAGCATGTCCTGAACTTCGTCACAGCCCCGATGGTCCACTGGCCGGAGGTCGTGATGACATATGACAGCACTGACAAGGTCTTGTTCTCAGCTGACGGATTCGGCAAGTTCGGAGCCCTGGATGCTGACGAGGACTGGGCATGCGAGGCACGCAGGTATTACTTCGGCATTGTCGGAAAGTACGGCGTCCAGGTCCAGAACGTCCTGAAGAAGGCTGCCGGCCTTGACATCTCGATAATCTGCCCTCTGCACGGGCCTGTTCTCACAGAGAATCTCGGCTACTACATCAACCTCTATGACATCTGGTCATCCTACGGTGTTGAGAGCGAGGGTGTGATGATCGCCTACACATCAGTCTACGGCAACACCAAGAAGGCGGTAGAGCTCCTGGAGCAGAAGCTGAAGGCAAACGGATGCCCCAAGGTGGTGGTCACCGACCTTGCCCGCGACGATATGGCGGAGGCCGTTGAGGATGCCTTCCGCTACGGCAGGCTGGTCCTTGCCTCAACCACATACAACGCCGATGTCTTCCCGTTCATGCGCACGTTCATCGAGCATCTGACCGAGCGCAACTACCAGAACAGGACAGTGGCCATCATCGAGAACGGCTCATGGGCCCCGCAGGCCGCCAAGGTCATGACCGGGCTTCTCGCCAACTCAAAGAACATCACATTCGCCCAGACAACCGTCCGCATCAAGAGCGCGCTCAACGATGAGAGCAAGGCGCAGATCGATGCCCTTGCCTCAGAGCTCTGCAAGGACTACATGGCCCGCCAGGAGAAGACCGTCAACAAGAACGACATGAGCGCCCTGTTCAAGATCGGCTACGGACTTTATGTCATAACGTCCAACGACGGAAGGCGTGACAACGGCATGATCGTCAACACGGTCTCCCAGGTCACGAACTCGCCCAACAGGATCGCAGTTTGCATCAATAAGCAGAACTACACCCATCATGTAGTGCAGCAGACAGGCATCATGAACCTCAACTGCCTCTCCGTGGCGGCCCCGTTCTCAGTGTTCGAGCGCTTCGGATTCCAGAGCGGACGCAACGTCGACAAGTTCGACGGCTCAGACTTCGAGGTCCTTCGCTCCGACAACGGCCTGCGCTTTTTGTCCAAGTACATCAACGCCATGATGAGCCTGAAGGTGGAGAGCTACGTTGACCTGGACACCCACGGCATGTTCATCTGTACGGTCACAGAGGCACGCGTTCTGAGTGATAAGGAGACCATGACATACAACTACTACCAGTCAAACGTCAAGCCTAAGCCCCAGACAGAGGGCAAGAAGGGCTGGGTCTGCAAGGTCTGCGGATATGTCTATGAGGGAGAGGAGCTTCCTGAGGACTTCATCTGCCCGCTCTGCAAGCACGGCGCTGCTGACTTCGAGCCGGTCAGCTGAGGTCCGGTTACTGCACTGTAATACATTTTTGCTTTTTTCAGGCCTAAAGAGCAAAGGGATTTGCTTTTTAGACCTGTTTTTATGAAAAATGTATCAACGGCACTTTGAGGAAGATGAGCAGGATTCAGCTTTTCCACACAGGTTATCTCGAGATCCGGCAGCCTGACATTCTGCACGGCAGGAGGAACGCTGACTTCGGGCAGGGCTTCTATCTCTCTCCGAGCGATGAGTTCGCAGGCAGATGGGCAAAGGAGAGGAGGGACTCCGAGATAATCGTCAACACTTATGAGCTGGAGACAGAGGGCCTGAGAATAAAGCACTTTGAGAGGGACCTCGAGTGGTTCAGATACATTTTCTCAAACCGCAGGGCCGTGGACATTCTTCCTGATTATGATGTGATAATCGGCCCAATAGCCAATGACACGATCTATGACACTCTCGGAATCTTCACAAGCGGCTATCTCTCAGACGACCTTGCCTTGAAGCTCCTCAGGATAGGTCCCTGTTATGAGCAGATAGTGCTAAAGACGGAGAAGGCCGCATCACAGCTGTTCTGGAAGTCATCCAGGGTGCTGGAGCATGGGGAGGTCGGGAGATTCGCATCCAGGCTTCAGAAGGAAGAGGATGATTACCTGACTGCTGTCTCAGAGGCGATGGCTGAAAGCTGAGGACACCGGAGGATACAGAGATGCTGTTCAAACGCGGCAAAGAGAGCAAGCACGAGACATATGACAAAGAAAAGTCCTATCCTGCCATCCGCAGCAGCATCTGCACGGGAGAGAGGGTGGCGGGCTTCAGGGACAGGGAGACCGGCAGGTTCACCGAGATAATGCTCATCTCTTCCGACAAGGACCTGGAGTCTTTCAAAAAGAGGTATGGGATCACCGGAGACATCGAGGTCTTCTACTGAGAGACATCCACCACAATTATCTCAGAGTGACAGCCCGTCTTGAACGGGATTGCCCAGCCTGAGATCCCGGATGTCACAATGAATATTGTGCCGTCCCTGACCTCGGTCCCGTACACACGGTCATTTGCACCGATAAGAAGGCCTATCAGCCCGGCAGGGAATATATGTCCCCCGTGGGTATGGCCTGAGAGCACCAGATCAACCCCGGATGCTGCCTCTTTCTCATAATCGTTAGGCTGATGGTCAAGGACAACGGTGAACAGACTCCCGTCCATGCCTTGCGCAAGACTCTCCATGTCTGCCCTGTTTGAATAGGACCTGTCCTTGCGGCCTATCAGGCAGAACAATCCGTCGACAGAGACTCTCTGGTCCTGAAGGATCACGACTCCGTTCTCCGTCAGCGCCCTTATCAGGTCGGATCCGTAAAAGTCCCTGTACCTGAAGTAACCATCGTCATGGTTACCGTATACGAAATACACCCCATGCTTTGTCCTGAGCTCTCCCAGGGCCCTGCATGCACGCAGCATGTCCTCCTTGGAGCTGTCATCGTCCACGAAGTCACCTATGATCACAACCACATCCGGCTCAAGGTCCTGAACCCGCTTCATCTGGCGTGCAAAGGCCTCGCCGTCCAGTGTCACTCCAAGATGTGAGTCGGAGATTCCGACGATGCGCAGGCTCCCGCCGATGTCCTTGTCCGTGGTCACATTGTAGTGTGTGATTGAAATGTTATGGGCCATGACCCATCCGATTGAAAGGTAAATGACGGTGATTGAGATTGCCAGCCAGTTCTGAAGATCATACCCGGTCTTTTTTCCGGATGCCTTGCGGTAAATCAGAAAGGCTATGTCACAGAAGAGGAATCCCAGCGCGGCATGAAGCACCACAATCATGAATGTCGTGACGTTGAAGAGCAGGAACAGCGCAAGCGGGGAAAGTGCAAGAAAGCTTACGAGCCAGGAGAGAGACCTGCTTCGCCCGGAAAGCCTCTTTATAAATGAGAACCTGTGTATCCTTGTCACCAGATACAATACAAGGAGCGCGGCAATCACCGATGCCACGCCGACTATCAGAGCCCACATCACGGACATTCCTCAAGAGGCTCTTCCGTGGCCTTCCTTATGCGCTCGTCATATCCCTTCTCGAAGAACTCACAGACCTCGGGGTCAATCCCGTAGTAGTCATTGCAAGAGATCAGGACGGAGTTCCGGCAACCGCCCGTGCACCTGTCCACGAACCTGCACTTACGGCACTTGGGATTATGGTCCCTCACATCTCCTACGGTGGCAGCGGATAGTTTTGTGTATATGGAGTCCCTCAGAATCTCCTTCAGAGGCGTCTTGAAGAGGTTGGGGAAGTTATTTGCAAAGCCGCAGTCGTACTTAAGGAGCAGAAGATACTTGTCCTTCGGAAGAAAGGCGGTCATTCTTGTGCGGGAATTATAGAGTCCGGTCGGTGCCTCGTGCCAGCCCTTGAACCTGTAATCACTGCTGAGGATATATCTCATTACTGAATGTCTCCAAGTCAATAGCAGAAAAAAGCCGACAGATGACTATCCTTTGCCTAAAAATAGTTGCTTAATTATAGAGGTGCGATTTCGGAAAAGTAAAGAAAAACGTCTCGGTATTATGCTATAGTGATCTGGGAGGAGTCCTGGAATGAGGAGAACACTGATCATAGTTTTTTCGGCACTGCTGTGCACGGTTCTGCTATCCGCATGCGGCTCCGGTCAGCATGCCGAGTCTGGGATGCCGAATCATCCGGTAGAGACAGAAAACAATGAGGAGGCTGCTTTGAGATTATCAATAGGTGATACTGAGGTATCCGTCTCATGGGAGGACAACGAGTCGGTAGATGCGCTTAAGAGCCTGACCAAAGGCAAGCCTCTGGTGATCAATATGTCAATGTACGGTGGGTTTGAGCAGGTCGGTCCGCTTGGTGCAAGCCTGCCCAGAGATGACAGGCAGACGACTACTGAGGCCGGAGACATCGTGCTTTACTCCGGAAACCAGATTGTCGTCTTTTACGGCTCGAATTCATGGGCTTACACACGTCTGGGCAGGATCACGGACAAGACAGCATCTGAGATGGCGGATTTGCTGGGCAACGGCAATGTCACAATTACGATTTCATGCGGAGATTGATAAGAGATGATGAATGGATACATGAAGAAAGCAGTTGTCCTGTTCTCTGTCATTTTCCTGGCAGCGGGGCTTGTCTCCGCGCTGACGCTTAGCAACAGCACGTTCTCACTCGGGATGGCCTATAAGTTCTGAAAGGCAGCCGCATGCCGGCAAACAAAGCTTGACTTTTCAATTACTAAACAAAAAAGATATAGGTATAGGAGAAGTCATCATGAGCAATTTCAAGGATTTGAGGATAGTAGACAACTTCTACCAGACCTCGCTGTTCTTTCCCATGCCTACGGTATTGATTGGAACCCTCACGGAGGACGGCAAGCCTACTTTCGGGCCGTATTCGCTGATCCAGCCTTACTATGTTGCAGGCAAGGACTACTATGCGATGCTTCTGAACTGCCGCAATTCCTCAAACACGGCGCAGAACATCCTCAGAAGCGGCAAGTGCACCATAAACTTCGTCACAGATGAGAAATCCACCTTCAGGAGCCTGGTCAAGCTCAGCTGGCCCGGAGACACTCCGGAGGAGAAGATGAAGAACTTCGACTTCACATATGAGGACGGCCTGATGGCTGCCCAGGATCCGGAGAACGCGGCAAAGTACCCCAAGGTCATTACCGAGGCCTATCAGGCCATGGAGTGCACCTGGATGAGAGAGCTTGACGGCGCCCAGGACGACAAGCCGGGAATCCTTGACGGCTATCCGGGGCCGTTCCATGATTTCAACGGAATAATCAGCCCGTTCGGAGCCATGTTCATCCTGCGTGTGGACAAGATCCTTATGAAGGACAAATACTACAATGCCATAATCAACGGCGTCACCAGCAGGGATTTCCCGCCTGCGCCTGTTGACTACGGTTACAGGGACTCCAAGAACTTCTGGTACCACAGGCACAGAAAGGCCATTCCTGAGCTTCTGCCCATGAGGAAGACCAGCCTGCAGAGCGTGCGTTATGCCGCAGACAGGATAGATGACAAGGTCAAATTCACGGACGAGGCCCTGATGAAGCTGCTCAACGTGCCAAGGGTGTTCCTCTCGGTTGTCCTCAAGGGCTGCGTGAAGTGGGCCAAGGAGAACAACGTGGAGCTCATCACCGAAGAGCACATGAACATCATCAACGACAAGAGATCAAAGGAAAAAGGGAAGTGATATGAGCGGAATAACGGTTCCTATGGCCATCATTGATTTCGTCCCCGTAGTCATGTTCTTCATTGCTGCGGTGATCCTGCAGAGGGACCTCTACAGCAAACTGGTCAAAGGAGCCTTCGCGCTTCTTGCATCAGGCTCGATCCTGGTCCTGCTGGGCGGTTTCTACAAGGCCACGTGGAAAATCCTCTATGCCCTGAACGTCTGTGACTTCGAGGCCCTGGACATCTCGTTCTTCCCGATCCAGGCCCCGGGATTCCTTCTGGTGTTCCTGGGCCTGACCGCGCTGAAGAAGAAGGACTTCGGGTCTCCGACGGCTCTTGCAGTGGCTCCGGTGATCTACAGGAGCAACCTCATCTTCATTATCATGCAGGTGGTGGGTTTCGGCGGAATCCAGTACTGCATGGTCAGGATTGCCCTGTTCATGAAGAAAAGGTTCGCGGCCGTCCTGTTCATCCTGTCCTTCATATTCATCCTGGGCATGGGCTATCTCGGAGCCAAGTTCGATGACTCCTCATCCATGCACTGGCTGGCCCAGGGCACCAACATCCTGAGCCAGGGATGCTTCATGTGGGGAACCATTATCCTTCACAAGGCAGGCCTTGCACAGACAAAAGCTTCCTGATCAGGGCAAAAAGAATGGGCTGCAGCTTTTATGCGGCAGCCCGTCTGTTCAAATCAGGGATTATAAGGTTTGATTTCCCAGATTGAGTCAAGTTCATCGCTCTTGCAGAGATACTGCGAGTACCAGTTGATGACATAGTCACAGCCGTCATTGAACCAGCGGTTCTCCTTGTCCTTGTACGTGTCGGCACAAGTGGCATTAGCCGCATTTCCGCCGCCTGCCACGTTTGCCAGATCTGCCTCGGAAAGCCTCTCCACCTTCTCAACCGTCAGGTCGGTCTTCTGCTTCCGGTCACCGAAAAGAGCAAGCAGATCATCCTTTGAAAGCTGATAGCCGTTCTCAAGGGCTACTCCGCCGAGTACATCCGCCAGCTCGTCAGGGCTCTCGGGCTTATCCTTCGACATGAGACAATTGCGGACCTTTGCGTCGGACATCATGTCCCTGTAGATTTTTTTCTTGTCGTTGCTCATTATCTCCTTCCAAATGCCTGAAAAGTTACTTGATATACATGCAGCAATCCGGAGAAGTAAAGAATATTAATAGAGCAGAGGGAAAAGGAAGCCAGATTGAAAACAATCTGAAAAATGCTAGAATAACTGAGTCAGGAGGACATCATGGCAGCAAGCATCACATATGACGAGAACCGCAGGTTGATCATCTCCGGAATTGAGTGTGACTGTGCGTGTGAGCACAGGACCCCGGATCAGGACATCTATGTAGGAGAAGACATCATCCAGAATCTTCCCCAGTACATCCGAAAGCGCAATCTGGGCACGCACTGCGTCCTTGTCTGTGACAAGAACACAATCAAGGTCGCGGGAGATCAGGTGTGCAGGATTCTCACAGAGGCCGGCTTTGATGTCATCATGTGCTTTTTGAAGAGAGAGACCGATGTTGATCCTGATGAGCGCAGCGTAGGAGAGGTCCTTCTCTCAATCCAGCCCGAGACTGAGTTCCTGGTTGCCGTCGGATCCGGTTCAATAACGGATACCTGCAGGGTCAATGCCGCAAGGACAGGCCTTCCGTTTGTGAGCGTGGGGACTGCCCCCTCAATGGACGGCTATACCTCCGCCGTTGCTCCGCTTCTTCTCAGGGGCCTGAAGATCCACAGACAGGGCCCGTGCCCTGAGATCATCTGCTGTGACACCAAGGTCATGGCCACCGCACCGGACTGGATGATAGCCGCAGGAGTGGGTGATGTCCTTGGAAAGTTCATAGCAAAGGCGGACTGGAAGATCGGAAACATCATAAACGACGAGGTCTACTGCCCGGTCTGCGGTCAGATTGTGACCGATGCGGTCAACAAGCTGATAGACAACGTTGATAAGATCAAGGCCAAGACCCCGGAGGGGATACAGATCCTGATAGAGGGTCTGCTCCTTGCCGGAATGACCATACTCATAATCGGAAATACAAGGGCCGTGGCATCCGTTGAGCACAATATCGCCCATTTCTGGGACATGTGGGCACTCTCAAAGGGACACAGGGCACCATGTCATGGGGCATCGGTCGGAATAGGGACGATGATGGTCTGGCCGATGTTTACCAGGTTCGCGGATGAGGATCTCTCAAAGATTGATTTCAATGAGCTTAAGAAGAGGCACATGACCCGTGAGCAGAGAATCGAGTGGATGCACAGCACCTGGGGTGTGGACAACGGAGACACCATCATGCGTGAGAATCCCGGTGACTTCCTTTCTTGGGAGGAGCAGGAAAGACGTGTGAGAAGGGCACAGGAGAGATTCTCGGAGATCCAGGCGGTCATCCGTGAGCTTCCTCCGTTCGAGAGAATCCACAACACCCTGAAGAAGCTCGATGCCCCGATGGAATCCGTTGACCTGGATATCCCGGAGGATGTCAGGAACATATCCATCCACTGCGCAAAGGACTACAGGACACGATACACGCTGTTCAAGCTCCTGGACGAGTGCGGGCTTCTGGATGAGTATCTTTCTGATTATCCGATGAACTGACCTGGTCCTCCAGATGTCAGTTGTCTCTGGAGATTCCGAAATAGCGGTCCATGATCTTCTGGTCAGTGATCTCGAATGTGGATTCCACAAGTGCCAGCGGGTTTGCCGCCGGTTGGCGCTTCTTGGATGCCGCCACCCGCTGTTATTACAATGTCACAAATAAATATGATACCCCTAATCAGCTTAGGCAAGTGGACATCTCATTTGACTATATTTCACTTGCTGCTGTAGGTTTCCATATCCATGTTTTTGGTCTGCCTGCCGACTATTGCAGCTACAACGACATCGCCAAGGCAGTTGCTCATGCAGAGGAACATCCCAAGGATCGGGCCGATTCCCATGACAAGCGTAACGGCCTCGGTCGGAACATGGAGCTGCTCCAGAAGGACTGACAGGCAGATTATTCCTCCGCCTGGCATGCCCGGAGCACCCATTGAGAGGATTATGATCAGAATGGCCATGGTGAGCAGGCTGTCGACCGATACGGAAACCCCGTAGACCTTGGCAAGTGCAAGTGCGAAGACCGCCAGCTGGATGCAGGTCCCGTTCATGTTGAGAGTCGACCCGAGCGGAATGGACAGGCTGTAGACCTTGCTGTTGATTCCGAGCTTATTGTCGCAGAAGCCCATGTTGATTGGGATTGCGGCATTGCTGGACGCGATTGAGAACACCTGGAGCATGACAGGCGAGTATTTCCTGATGAACGGTACAGGACTCATTCTTCCAAGGACAATGATCAGAATGCAGTAGATCACCATCATGCATAGCAGGCCGAAGATGAAGGTCCCGAACATGCTCATGATCGAGATGAGCGTCTGCACGCCAAGGTCGAGTATCATCGATGCGGCAGAGCAGAAGACCGCTATTGGCATGAATCCGATGAGTATGCCGGCGATTTTCATGAACAGCTCGTTGAGGGCCTTGAACAGCGACTGCAGGATTGAGGAATACTGTCCGATGAGTCCTGTGGCAATCCCGCAGAGTACGGCCAGGATGATCAGCTGCGGCATGTCATCGTTCAAGAACGGTTTGATGAAGTTGGAGGGCGCCATGTTGATGAGGACTTCCTTGACGGAGAAGGATGCGCCTTTGGCGACGGCACTCGAACTGGCAGATACCGCAGTCGCCAGGGCGGTCTCACCGGGTTTGAAAAGATAGAACGAGAAAATGCCTATGGCCACGGCGACTACTGTGGTGAACAGATAGAGGCTGATTGTTCTGCCGCCGATTTTGCCAAGGTCCGAGAGGTTGGAGAAACTGGCGATGCAGGACACAATTGAGAAGAACACCAACGGTGCGACTATCATCCTGAGGATGTTGATGTAGACGGTCTTCACGGGGCTGAGGACGTAGTCGTCAAGTATGTCGTTGAAGGATTGTGGCGCAAGGACCGAGAGCAGAGCTCCGATGAATATGGCCGCCAGCAGGCAGAAGAGGGTCTTGTAAAGGAAGGCATGCTTTGACTTTATCAGGGTGACCCTTATGAAGTTGACCCCATTCTTGTGACTATACCTCAGGTCCTTTGCAAGCGAACGAAGTAGAATGTTCTGTATCGTTTCCTGCGCATTTGGCCCGATCTCATCATCCTCCATCGGCAATGTGGCGGAGGCCATGTTCTCAGAGAGGTCGTACTCTGTTCCCGATGCGGACATTTCTACGGTGATTTCACCGAAAACCTTTCGAACGCTGACGTGAATATTGCTTTTGCAGTCACTGTGTGAGACAAGGCTTCCCATCGCTTCTTCTGATACAAGTGCGCCCTTGAGAGCGTCGCTCTTGTCGATCTTGTTCTCGTTCAGACTTCTTTGGACGAATTCAACCGCTGAGCTGAGCCCCTTGGGATTGGTGTCAAATGTTGCTTTGCTTCTCATGGTTACCTTCCAACAATTGAAAACACTAATGCTAATTGAGCTGTTTTACAAGAAGAAAGTTGCGCAGGATTCTTGTTTGCAGACGGTTCGGACAGATATGATTGACACTGGGCAGGGAAGACCAATCGCAATATAATGAGAGTATCACTGATTCGATGATAAAGATCGGGGGTGGGCTCACGAGAGGAGGATTAAACAGGTGTTCAAAAGGCTGTTCTATAAGCTTCTGCCCGTTCAGATTCTGATAATTGCCATGGGCTCGATAAACTCGATAGTCGACGGCGCCGTGGCTGGAAGATTCATTGATGCGGAATCCGTCGGAGTGATAGGCCTTTATTACACGATGATAAATGTCCTTGCCGCTGTAAGCTCGGTGCTTCTCGGCGGTTCCTCCATCCTGTGCGGCAAGTACATGGGCAGGGGTGATCTAAAAAAGACCGAAAGTCTCTTCTCTCTCAATCTTACCGTCGCATTTCTGGTAGGGGTGATTCTCTCTGCCATCAGCTTTCTGATTCCGGGACCATTGGCAAATGCCCTGGGGGCTAGTCCAAGCCTAAAGGAGGCACTTGTCTCTTACATAAGAGGCTATGGCTTCGGCATTATACCGATGATGATTGCCCAGCAGGTGGCCATGTTCCTTCAGCTTGAACGCAAGAGTGCAATAGGTTACACCGGCATTGTGGCAATGATTATAAGCAACATCGTCCTTGATATAGTCCTGGTCAAGGTTTTCCGGATGGGACCTTTCGGGCTTGCCCTTGCCACAAGTCTCAGCAGCTGGATCTATCTGCTGATTCTTATCCCTTACTATTTCACCGGCAAGGCACAGCTGAAATACTCCCTGTCCAAAATCGATATCTCTCAGCTTCTGCCTCTCCTTAAGACAGGCTTCCCGGGTGCTGCCCTGGTTTTCTATCTGGCGGTCAGAGCCCTTGCGCTGAACATTATCCTTCTCAAGTATGCCGGCAGCGACGGACTTTCCGCCCAAGGCGCATTCGGAATGGTCTCCGGTCTGGAGGTCGCTGTCTGCCTTGGAGTGGGATCCGTTGTCAGGATGATGTCCAGTGTCCTGATAGGAGAGGAGGACAGGGACGGGCTGAGAGCAGTGATGAAGACCGCATTATCAAAAGGAATGATTCTTTCCGTGGTTGTCGCAGCGGTTTCGGCTCTCCTTTCCGGCCCGCTAACCTCGATTTTCTTTGCAGACAAGAGCACCCATGTGTATCTGATCACCAGGCAGCTCTTCCTGATTTACGCGCTGTGCATGCCTCTGATAATGCTGATCCAGATCTTCAACAATTATCTCCATGCAAGCGGGCACAACTTATTTGTGAACCTGCTGTCATTCCTTGACGGCTTTCTTGCCGTGGTAGTTCCCGCTCTGATCCTTGCCCGGCTTCTGGGCGCATTCGGAGTCTGGATTTCACACCCGACGGGTCTGCTCATTATCCTGATTACCATTTTTGTCTATGCCTGTTTGTTCAACAGGCACTTTCCGTCTTGTCTTGATGACTGGCTGTTCCTCAGAAAGGATTTCGGTGTTTCAGACGACGACAGGCTGGAGCTTGTGGTTGAGAGCATGGAAGCCGCACTGTCGACGTCCGAGAAGGTTCAGGACTTCTGTGCAAGACACGCTCTTCCGCAAAAGACCTGTGTCTTTGCGGCACTGAGCATCGAGGAGATGGCAGGCAATGTCGTCCGTCATGGCTTCAGCGCAGACAGCAAGGAGCATCAGGTCATTGTCAGTGTGGTCCTGAAGAATGACAGTCTTCTTCTCAGAATCAAGGATGACTGCATCCCGTTTGATCCGAAGGATCGTGCCTCCCAGTTCTCAGATGAGAATCCTGAGAAGAACATCGGAATCCGCCTTGTGATGAATCTTGCACATGATGTCACTTATCAGAATCTCTTGGGCCTGAACGTCCTGACCATCAGATTCCCTGTATTGAATCAGTGATTGATTCTTGGCTTAGAGTCTAAGTTTAATTTACTCATCGCCAATCTTTGCTGTGTATGTTGCGTCTGCTATAGATAATTCTTCTAACTTCCATTACATTGCCGATGACAACGTAATAAATAGTGTAATTCTTTACATGAATTTTGTAGTACGGGTGTTCGTGATTGTCGTTCAGCTCATATTGCTCAAACGATTCAGCGCTCTGAAGCCTATCATGTATTGCTTTCTCAACTTCATCGACCATTGCCGAAGCGGCAATTGGGTTTCCAAGTGTTCCAGCTATGTAGTCAATGATTTCGTTAAGATCGTTCTCAAACAGAGGAAGAAACTTCAGTTCATAGATTTTCATACTCCTTGATTCTCCTCCTGGCACGTGCAAAAACCTCCTCTCCGGTCAACCTTGCCGGATTATTCTTTGCAACATAATCAGCTACTTTGAGTTTCATCTCAACTTCATCAGTCAGATCAGAGTACATCTCCAGACTCATGACCACCATCGAACCATAGCCGTTTTTCGTGAGTATGACAGGTTCTCCTACTGTAAGGACTGTTTCCTCAATCTCCGGATATTTGTTTCTAAGGTCTGAAACTGGGCGTATATTAAGCATGTCTTATCTCCATATTATCATTCTTTTATCATAATTATGATAAAACAAAGAGATTAGATTGTAAACGGTTTTTTTCTGTATTCAAGCCAGTGGGCTACCCGGCATAGGGTTCTCCCCATGGCGAGGAGGGAAGTGATCACTCTTATTCAATCGTGGCAACCGGCTTGGTGGAAAAACTTGACGACTCGCATTCAAAATGATATCTTTTTGATATCAAGGGAAAGCGTCAAAGGGAGTTTTTTATGAATAACGCAAGTTCAACAACCGAAAGAAGGATCAAGCCTGCCAACGGAATCCTTGTCCTGGTCATTCTGATCGCACTCATCCTGTTGTCTGTCGCAGGTTTCATCACAGGAATCATGTCAATAGTCGAGAATTCCGTCTCATACGGTTACTACAATTCAATGACAGGCACCACTACGGTCTACGGAGGATCAATTCTTGGCGGCGTCCTGCTTGTGGTAGCATCAGTCTTGGTTTGGATCTTCTCGATCATTTGCTTCCCGGGTCTGAGGATCGTCAAGCCCAATGAGGCTCTGGTCCTGTCGCTCTTCGGTAAATACCACGGAACGATCTACGAGCCCGGTTTCTTCTTCGTCAATCCGTTCTCGACGGCAATTTATCCCCGTAAGCGCGACGATGATGCCGCAAGCGCCATGGCGGAGGCAACCAAGAACAACCAGGCCACTATCGTACGCGTCCCAAAGAAGGTCTCGACCAAGCTCACCACATTCGTCAACGGCAATCAGAAGGTCAACGACAAGCTGGGCAACCCTGTCGAAGTCAGTGCCATTGTGGTATGGAAGGTCGTGGACGCCACCAAGGCCGTCATCAATGTGGACAACTACGTGGAGTACCTTTCCAGCCAGACGGACTCGACGATCCGCAACGTCGCTCGTCTCTATCCGTACGACCTGATGTCCGATGACGATGACACCAATGACGATGCCGACGAGACCACGCTGCGCGGTTCTGCAGTCCAGGTCGCAGAGCAGATGAAGGCAGAGCTGGCCCAGAGGGTAGAGAACGCCGGAATCGAAATCGTCGAGGTGAGGCTGAACCAGATCGCATATGCAACCGAGATCGCCGCGGCAATGCTGCAGAGACAGCAGGCGGTTGCAATCATCGCAGCCCGCAAGAAGATCGTCGAAGGCGCCGTGTCCATGGTCGAGATGGCTTTGGACAAGCTCAAATCCGACGGAGTGGTGGATCTTGACGAGGAGCGCAAGGCCCAGATGGTATCCAACCTTCTGGTGGTGCTCTGCGGAAACAAGGAAGCCAATCCCGTGCTGAACACAGGATCGATTTACTGACATGCCGGAAAACAATTCAGAGAAGACAGCAAGAAAACAGATTCCTCTGAGATTGTCCGACACCCTGTTCAGGGAACTGTCCCGTTGGGCCGAGGAGGATTTCCGGAGCCTCAACGGGCAGATCGAGTATCTGCTGACCGAGGCAGTCAGGAACAGAAGAAAAAAGAACATCACTTAGATACGATTGACGAAGCAGGTGTGGACAAAATAAGTTGATGATTCTCTTTTTAGCAAATATCATTAGACTATCAAGAAGCAGCTTGGTCTTTTTTTGGGGATTCACCGGATGGCTTATCAGTGTTCATCCACATCATCCTCCACAATGTGATATGATGGTGGGTGACAGGTCTCCAAACTGTATCTCATAGGAATTGGAATCGGAGAACATGAATAAGAAAAAGATACTGGCTGTGCCAGAGGTTTGTTTTTGGTCTGTTGCGGGAATCTGCCTGTTGGGGATAATCATAGGATCTTTCCTTGATTTCAGGATAAACGAGGTGCTGGCAAACAAAACGAGTATAGGCTCATTATTTGCCACATATGGTTCATATTTCTCATACTGCCTGTATCCTGCAGCGGGGGCCTGTCTGTTTGTCGGACTCAAGAGAAAAGGGGAGAGGTACAATCTGCTTGCATGGGTTCTTCTTGTCCTGGGTTTCTTCATGGCAGTTTACTACTCCAATAACTATAACGGAAAGGCAGTCCGTGCACTTCTGGGATATAGCGCAGGAGAGTCCTCCGTCTTTATCTCTGCTCTGAGCTGGTTCTTTTGGGTTGTGCTTTATTCGTGGGTTCCGTTCGTGATGGTAAAGGTCCTGGATGACACGAATCCGGATAAACTGATTGCCATAGGAGCTGCCATCCTTGTTGCAGGAATAGTCTCTGATAATGTGAATCTTTGGCTCAAGCAGGTTTCTTCAAGGCCAAGATACAAGTATCTGATTACGTTGGAGAATCCCATAAGCGAATTCCGCCAATGGTGGGAGATGGTCCCGAATCTTGCCGGTAGCAACGACAACTTCAAGAGCTGGCCCAGCGGAAACATGACAATAGCATCCATGATGTTTTCCTTGCCGATGCTCGCCGACGTGACCAGACATAGAAGTGAAGGAAAAAACATGCGGTGTTTCATTGTGGCCTGCATTTTTGTGATGATTTATGGCTACAACCGTATCCATATGACAAACCACTTCCTGACGGATGTTTGTTTCGGAACGCTGATAACCTATCTTATATTCGCAGTGGTAAGTTCGGCATTCCTCAGAACAATCAGAAATCAATAATGCTTCTTGTGACTCAACCTATTTTTGCCGGATTTTTCGTTTGATTTATAGATCACTCCCACTCCACCGTTGCAACATAGCAGATTCACATCAGGATGAAAAGCCCCGCCCCCGCCAATGTGCTATAATACGCGCATGCAGAACACAGACAAGTCATTGAGAAACATCGTAATCTACAGCATCTATGTGAGAAATCATACGCCCGAAGGCACCTTCAGGGCGGTCGAACCCGACCTCGAGAGAATCAAGGCTCTCGGCACCGACGTCATCTGGCTGATGCCGATCCATCCGATCGGAAAGAAGGGCAAGAAGGGGAGTCTCGGCTGCCCGTATTCCATATCGGACTACAGGACGGTGAACCCCGATTACGGCACCATGGAGGACTTCAGGCATCTGGTGGACACCATCCACGGCCTTGGCATGAAGTGCATCATCGACGTTGTATACAACCACACGTCGCAGGATGCGGTGCTGCTGACCCAGCATCCCGAGTTCTACTGGCGGAAAGCCGACGGAAGTTTCGGAAACCGTTTCGGGGACTGGGCCGATGTCTATGATCTGGACTACGTCAACAAGGACCTTTGGGATTACCAGATCCAGACGCTGAAGTTCTGGGCGTCAATGGTGGACGGCTTCCGCTGCGATGTGGCGTCCCTGGTACCGGTGGAGTTCTGGAAGCAGGCGCGCAGGGCGGTTTCGGAAGTCAGACCAAACTGCATATGGCTTGCCGAGTCCGTGCACAGGACATTCGTGGCCGAGGCCAGGAAGCAAAGCCTGGACATCTGGACCGACGCCCAGCTGTACGAGGCCTTCGACATGGAATACCAGTACGACATCCATGAGAAGTTCATGGACTGCTTCAAGGGAGAAATACCCTTCAACCGTGCGTTGCCTGACTATCTCGACGCCCTCAACGGGCAGGAGGTCATCTATCCGGAGAACTACATCAAGCTCCGTTTCCTGGAGAATCATGACGTCAGGCGGTTCGCAGAACTTTGTCCGGATCGTGAAAGGCGCATGCAGTGGTTGCGCTTCATGTTCTTCCAGAAAGGCCCCATGCTGATCTACGGCGGGCAGGAATTCTCCTGCACCGAAGTCCCCAGCCTGTTCGAAAAGGAGCCGTTCATAAGGTCGGGCGAGGATATAAGCTCTGTAATCGCTGATCTGGCGGAAAAGAAGAAGACCCTGCCGTGCGATGCAGTCTTCGAGGCAAAGATACTGGAAGGCACCCGCGTGGAGTGCACCTACACATCCGGTGGAAAGGTCTGCTGCAGCAGCGTTTTTGATCTGTGAGCAGCTTGTTCAAGCCGCTGAAAAAAAAACTGAAAAATCTTGTTGACCGGTTTAGTTTACCGGTTTACACTAAAAATGCAGGACTTCGTGTCCGAAACTGAATCTAAGCCCGGATGACCGGGATATAGGAGGAATTCGAATGAAGAAACTTTTTGTTGTTCTTCTTGTCGCAGTCGTAGCTCTCACGGCAGTGTTTGCACAGTCAGCATCCGAGAGCGCAAAGGGATCCGTCTATTGGCTCAACTTCAAGCCGGAGTCGGACGCAACACTCCAGCAGGTCGCAAAGCTCTACACTGAGAAGACCGGTGTTGCAGTCAAGGTCGTCACAGCCGCATCTGGATCATACAACGAGACCCTCACGGCCGAGATGGACAAGGCTTCAAAGCCCACTCTGTTCGTCGTAGGAAACCAGGCTGCCGTAGGAACATGGGCAGACTACTGCTATGATCTCAAGGGAACCAAGATCGCCAACGAGCTGAATACCGATGCATTCAACCTCTATGCCGCCGACGGCAAGCTCGCCTCAATCGGCTACTGCTATGAGACATTCGGAATCATCACCAACGTCGAGCTTCTCGAGAAGGCCGGCCACAGCATTTCCGAGATCAAGGACTTCGCTTCGCTCAAGGCTGTCGCAGAGGATATCCACGCCAGAGCCAAGGAGCTCGGATTCGATGCCTTCACATCAAGCGGAATGGACGGAAGCTCATCATGGAGATTCTCAGGTCACCTCGCCAACGCAGCTCTGTTCTATGAGAGCAGGGATGACAACTGGACCGAGTGCCCGGCAACAATCAAGGGAACATACCTCAAGAACTTCAAGAACATCTGGGATCTGTACATCAACAACTCGGCCTATGATCCGGCAACACTGGCCACAGGCGGATACGACGCAGAGGCAGAGTTCGGAAAGAAGCAGGCAGTTTTCTATCAGAACGGAAACTGGGAGTATGACGCACTGGTCAACAACTATCACCTTGACCCGGCCAAGCTGCAGATGATCCCATTCTACTGCGGAGTCGCAGGTGAGGAGAACGCGGGTCTCAACAGCGGAACGGAGAACTGCTGGGCAGTCAACGCAAAGGCTTCAAAGGCCGACATCGAGGCTACAATTGACTTCATGGTCTGGATGGTCACTGACCCCGAGGCTTCAAAGCTTCTTGCCGGAACATTCGGATCGATGCCTTACAAGAAGGCAGCCGCTCCCGATAACGTGTTCCTTGCACAGGCCAATGAGTACTCCAACCAGGGCAAGTACACCATGACATGGGCATTCAACTACACACCGAACGTCGATTCATGGAGAGCCGGACTCGTCTCAGCAATGAACCAGTACGATGCAGCACAGACCGACGCCAACTGGAAGACGGTCGAGACTGCTTTCGTCCAGGGATGGGCAACACAGTACAAGGCCGCCAACAACTGATTCCGCTTATGATATCCTGCCTGCGGACATGAAATCCGCGGCGGGAGCGGATTGGTCCGGGGAGGCATGACCTCCCCGGTTTTTCAGGGGGCCCGGGTCTGTAGAACGCGGGTTCCGTGGAGAACCGACATGAAGAAAACCGTAACCAAGAAAGCCAACAGGCACATGATCGTGAACAGCAGCCTCATCCGCAAGCCGATGAAGCACTGGTCATGGCTGTTCATGGGACCGACCGTACTGGCGTTCGCAATAGGATTCGTATATCCCTTCCTCAGGGGATTCATGCTTTCCTTCACCAAGTTCAGGACCACATCCGATGCCAAGTTCCTTGGATTCGGAAACCTGTTCGGAAACTACATCAGTGCGTTCAAGGATCCAAGCTTCCTGCATGCGTTCTGGTACACCGCGCTGTTCACCGTGGTATCGGTTGTGCTCATAAACGTCCTTGCGTTCGCCGTGGCTTATGCCCTTACGCAGGGAATCAAGGGCAGCAACCTGTTCAGGACGGTCTTCTTCATGCCCAACCTCATAGGCGGAATCGTCCTGGGTTACATCTGGTCCATGATATTCGACGGAATCCTGACATCCATGAATACATCCATCATGCTGGAGACGCGCTACGGATTCTGGGGCCTGATAATCCTGATGTGCTGGCAGCAGATCGGATACATGATGATCATCTACATCGCAGGTCTGCAGGCAATCCCGAACGACATCATGGAGGCAGCCAAGATAGACGGAGCATCCAAATGGCAGACACTGTGGAAGGTCACCATCCCCAACGTCATGAGCTCCATCACCATATGCGTGTTCCTGACGCTCTCCAACGGCTTCAAGCTCTTTGACCAGAACCTGGCTCTCACCGCAGGTCAGCCGTTCGTCTTCAAGGAGGACGGCAGCGTGGTCAAGACCACCGAGATGCTGGCACTTAACATCTACAATACATTTTACGGACAGAATACAGCTGCCCGCGGAACGGCACAGGCCAAGGCCGTGCTGTTCTTCATACTCGTGGCTGCACTGGGCCTGATCCAGCTCAGCTACACCAGAAAGAGGGAGGTACAGCAGTAATGGCCAAGTCACTGAGCTCACAGAAACGCGGAGAAGTCATCCTCTCCGTAGTATTCACGCTGATCAGCCTCATCTGGGTTCTTCCCGTCATTTTGGTTCTGATCAATTCATTCAAACTCAACACGTACGTCAAGACCGATACGTTCGCGCTTCCGCTGAACGAGATGTCTGCAGGCTTTGCCAACTTCATCAAGGGCATGACGTTCGGAAACTACCCGTTCCTCAAGAGCGCCGGCTACAGCCTGCTGATTACGGTCTTCTCCACCGCGCTGATCCTGATCTGCACATCCATGGCCGCCTGGTACATAACCCGTGTCGACAGCAGGTTCTGCAAACTCATCTACCTGCTGTGCGTGTTCAGCATGGTCGTTCCGTTCCAGATGGTCATGTTCACGCTGTCCAAGACGGCAGACACGCTGCACCTCAACACACCGTGGACGATCCCCGTCATCTATCTGGGATTCGGTGCAGGCCTTGCGATCTTCATGTTCGTGGGATTCGTCAAGAGCGTTCCCATCGGAATGGAGGAAGCTGCGGCAATAGATGGATGCGGTCCGGTCAGGACGTTCTTCAGCATAGTGCTGCCCGTCCTGAAGCCCACGCTGATTTCAGTTGGAATCCTCGAGATAATGTGGGTCTGGAATGACTACCTGCTCCCGTATCTGGTTCTGGACAGGACGCGCTTCATGACAATCCCCATCCACATCCAATACCTGAAGGGTAGTTACGGAGCCGTCGACCTCGGTGCTACAATGGCATTGATACTCATGAGTATTATTCCGGTAATAGTATTCTATCTGGCTTGCCAGAAGCATATAATAAAGGGCGTCGCCGCCGGCGCAATCAAAGGCTGATAAACGGGAGGCAGACAACTGCCCATGTCTACAAAGAAAACCACAATATCCGATATAGCTTCCAAGACAGGATTCTCCAAGACTACGGTTTCGTTCGCCTTCAACAAGCCCGAGCGGATATCGCCGGAGACCCGTGAGCGAATTCTCGAGGTTGCAAGGCAGGAAGGATACATCCCGGATCCGATGGCAAGGAACTTCTCGTCCGGCAACCACATGAGCGTGGGACTGCTCCTGCCGCAGAAGGTTGAGGCGAGCCTGGCCAATCCCTATACCCACGGGATCATCAGGGGCATAGCCGAGGTCTGTCAGTCCAACGGGTATATGTTCACGGTCATCCCTCCGCTGAGGTCTTCAATCGAGGATGCCGTGCGCAACGCCACCGTGGACGGACTGATCACGATGGGCCTTTATGTGAGCGACTCGATCGACAGCATTATGAAGAGACGACACCTGCCTGTGGTCTCGATAGACGGTGCCGATGACTCGGAAACCGTGACGGTCAGCATAGACGAGATTGCCGCCGCAAAGCTTCAGATGAAGAGCGCGCTGGACATGGGTCACCGCAGGATTGCGGTCCTGTCTCTTCAGGACAACGCCTACGCCGCAAAGACACCCGCCGAGGCGGTGAGCACAGTCAAGAAGAGGAAATACGGATACATGCTGGCCCTCTCGGAAATCGGCTTGTCGTTCGACGACATACTCTGCGTCAACACCGAGACCACTTTCGACGAAAGCATCAGGAACGCATCCGCACTTCTGGACCTTCCGGAGGACAGACGTCCGACATGCTTCATCTGCATGTCTGACATATCCGCACTCGGCGCCATAGCCGCCGCCGAATCCAGAGGTCTGTCGGTTCCCGCCGATGTGTCGGTGATAGGATTCGACGGACTCGAGGACTCGAAATACTACAACAGCAACCTGACCACAATCAGACAAAGCGCCTATGAGAAGGGTATGAAGAGTGCCCGGACGCTCTTCGATATCATGAGGGGCAAGACCGTTGAAGACAAGGTCATCCGCATCCCGTTTGACTTTGTGGAGGGCGACACCCTGGGTAAGGCGCCGATATGATTGACCTCTCACGCCGGAGTGCCGGAATACTCATGCACATAACATCCCTGCCGGGAAGGTGGGGGATCGGGGACTTGGGCCCGGAGGCCTATGCATTCGCAGACTCGGTGGCCAAGACCGGTGCGCGGTACTGGCAGATGCTCCCGTTGTGTCCCACAGGCTATGGAAACAGCCCCTATTCGGGAGTCTCCACGTTTGCCGGAAACGAACTGCTGATTTCCCCGGACCTTCTTGTGAAGGATGGACTCCTGGACCGCAGCGACATCGGGGAGGTGCCGTCTTTCCCGGAAACCCATGTGGATTATTCAGCTGTGCAGAAGTGGAAGCTACCTATTCTGCACAAGGCAGCAGTTGCAGCACTTTCCGATTCCGGATTCAGGAAGCGTCTTGATGGATTCAGAAATGAAAACAGCTTCTGGATAGAAGACTACGCAGTGTTCCGTACGCTGGAACAGAGATACAACGATGCCCGTTGGTACAGCATTTGGCCAAAAAACGAGGGCATGCATGAGCCAAAGGCCATCGCTCAGGTTCTCAGGGAACAGCATGACCAGGTTGGAATCTGGCAGGCGCTTCAGCTGATCTTCAACGACCAGTGCATGGCGCTGAAGCGGCACTGCGCTTCAAAGGGAATCCTTACCATCGGAGACATCCCCATCTTCGTGGGTATGGACAGCGCCGACGCGTGGGCCAGACCCGAACTGTTCAAGCGTGATGCACAAGGCCATTTCTCCTCCGTCTCCGGCGTTCCACCTGATGTCTTCTCAGCCACCGGCCAACTGTGGGGGACTCCCGTCTATGACTGGCAGTACCACCAAAAGACCGGTTTCAAATGGTGGACGGAGCGCATCAGGCGATGCCTGAAGCTGAACGACGTGCTGAGGATAGACCACTTCAGGGGATTCGATGCCTATTATGACATTCCCGCAGGCTCTGAGACCGCCGAGCACGGGACATGGAAGCATGTCCCCGGCAAGGAATTCTTCAATGTGCTGCGTCGCAATCTGGGAGAACTTGCAATCATCGCCGAGGATCTTGGCAACGTCAATCAGGATGTAATCGACCTCAGGAAGTGCAACGGATTCCCAGGGATGAAGATAGCCCAGTTCGGATTCCACTTCCTGGAGGATGGTAGCTTCGATGACCCCGAAAGGTTCCTTCCTGAGCATTACGAACAATCGTTCGTGGCATACACCGGAACACATGACAACGACACCACCAGAGGCTGGTTCAATTCCCTGGACGATGTCCAGCGAAAATCAGTCCTGTCGTATCTCGGGACCGATGAAGAAAATGTCGTCTCTGCACTTGTGAAGTTAATCATGGACAGCTGCGCCTGCATGACGGTTATCCAGATGCAGGACATTTTGGGTTTGGACGGTTGGGCCAGAATGAACTATCCCTCCACCTGCAACGACACCAACTGGTCATGGAGGATGAAAGCCTCCGAGTTCACAGAGGAAAGGATAGGCTGGTTCAGGAACCTCATCGTGACAGCGTCACGCCTCTGAAGTGGTTCAGTTGCTCACGTATTCAGCAAGGAAACCGGGAAGAATCTGGAGTTCTGATACTCTCCCTGAGTTTTTCCACCATCTCCGAAAGGAGGGTGGGCAGTGCGGCAGTCCTGTCTTCAAGGGCTGCCGCAATGTCTTTTTCAAAGTCTTTTGGCAGAACCTTGCAGTTTGCCACGGCAAAGGCTATCAGGCGCTTCTCACCCGGATGCAGCAGCCTGTTGGCTGCAAACAGTACATCGAAATAACTTTCAAGGAAGGCCGCCTTCCTGTGGTTGATGCTGTTCAGGTCGTTTCTCTCAACAGCTTTTTTTATCTGCTCAATATAGGATGAGAAGGGCTTGTCCTTCATAAGCATCAGACCCCTGTGGATTATGTTCTCACGCAGTTTCTCAGGGTAGGGCGTACAGACTGTCTTCTTCAGGTTTCCAAGCCAGTTGTCCGGGTCATAGGTGATCTCAAGATTTGACAGTGTGTACAGGAAGGCCGTTGTGTAGGCGTTCCACGCCTTGCCCTCAAGCCAAACGGAATTGACAATGCCCTCAAACCACTTCGTGTCAAAGAACATGACATCAAACTCAACGTCCTCACTATCCACCCAGTACTCGTCTCCGGGGCCGAAGTAGTCCCCGCCCACCTCATACTTTGAAGAGATGGGTCTGACTATGTCCAGGCGCTCCTCAACGGACGGTTCCTGCTCTGTGAAGACGTAGATGTCGTAGTCCGATGTCTTGTCGCCGCTTCCTGCGGATCTGGATCCGCCAATTCCAACCGCCTTCACTCCGGGCAGTGCGTTGTACTTGCTTATAAGATCTCTGACACTCATAGGGCAAACTCCCTGCTTACGATGGTTTTGTTGTCTGAATAGTATGAAGCCTCATAACAAATTACAATATATGTGCTATCATTCCCACTCCACCGTTGCAGGCGGCTTGGCGGTGATGTCATAGCTTATAGCCCCGTTCTTTCATGATGGAGGCAACTTTCTCTCCATCCACGGATCTGTTGGAGCTTCCCTTGGACAAGGAGGATATGGCAACACCTACTGCTTCTCCCATTCCAAAGGCAGGTCCAATTACCCTGTAACTCGAATGTATTTCAAAGTCTCCACTGATGCATCTTCCCACCATGAAGAGGTTGTCGATATCTTTGCTTATAAGGCATCTCATCGGAATCTCGTATGGTTGAATCCTCTTTGTGACTTTGGCTTGGAATCCTACCTTGTCAGCTTCCTTTTTTGTTGTGGCATGGATGTCGAAGCAGAATGAGCAAGGAACGACGCCGTCAGAGAACTTCCTGCCGGCTGCGCCATCATCTCCAGTGAGTTTGTAAAGACCTGCTATCCTTCTGCCATCACGAAGCCCCAGAACACCTGTGCTTACTAGTGTGAGGGTTTCCCATCCTTCCTTTTTCTTGAGGTCTCGTTCTGATTCATAGATTTCCTTTCTTGCCTCCATTGTGGCTTCGCTCATTCTGAAAGGGTCGTCACATCTGACGTTGTATTCATGGTTTATCTGGAAGGCACAGGTGGGGTCAGCCATTGACAGCCTGAAAAGCAATGGGGCGGGGTAGGTGGGTTCGTGACCGACTGATTCAAGAAGCTCCTTGAATTGTTTCTTCTTCTCCCTGCTATGGATTTCGGAGTGCCATAGGTTCTCAGGGACTCCTGTCACAAGGGCCTGCAGACTTGCTGCCTGGACCGCTGAAATGTCATTTTCACTTCCAATGTAGTATTCGCAACCGGATTCGAAGGACACTTGACCACTTCCGGTGCCATCCACAACCCAATCCGCGGAAACCGCCATTGGAGATGGCCCATCAATCAGAATGGCAGAGATATGGCCGTTCTCAACTTTTGTGGCTGTGACGCTGCTGTAAAGAAGAACTGTTACATTGCTTTCCTTCACCATGGCATCAAGGACATACTTCATGGATTCAATGTCATATGTGTAGCTTTTGTCGTCAACCCACATGGCTTTACCCATTGAGTGAAGTCTTTCGAATATCTCCCGTGGTATACCGCCTTTTCCCGGCATGTCGAGAATAATCCCCAGCATGACGGCTGTTGCATATCCACCGATACAAGCCGATGATTCTACAAGAAGCACTTTCTTTCCAAGTCTGCCAAGGGTTATTGCTGCTGCAACTCCACCAGGTCCGCTACCTGCCACCACAACGTCATAATGTTCTTTGCATTCTACACTTCTGATGAAATCCATTTGGTGCTCCATTTAGTCTTCAAACACTTTAGCTTCATATGGTCTCAGGCAATCTGAGACATCATTATAATTGCCAAGGATTTCTTTTCCTTTGAAATCCAGCTTCTTTGTATTCTTGTTCGAGAAATTGCAGAACACATACAGTGCTTTCCCGTTCAATCGTCTCTCGTATGAGAATATCTGGGTGTCGTCTGCATTCGTAAGGGTGAAGTCGCCATCAATGACAAGATCACTGTTCTTTCTGAACTCCAACAGCTTCCTGTAGTAGTTGTACACAGAATCGGGATCCTTGATCTCTGCAGCAGCATTTATGGTTCTGTAATTTGGATTGACCTTGAGCCATGGTTTTGCCTTTGAGAATCCTGCGTTCTCCGAATCATCCCATTGCATCGGTGTTCTTCCGTTGTCTCTGCTGTGCCTGTGGACATAGCGCATCATCTCTTCGTGAGGGACTCCCTTTTCTGTGAAGGCCTTGTAGCTGTTTCTGGTGTCGATATCCTCGTAATCCTCTATGTCATCAAAGGCAACGTTCGTCATTCCCAGTTCATCACCTTCCAATATGTAAGGTGTTCCTTGCATCAGATAGAGACAGGTTGCAATCATCTTTGCACTCTTTGTTCTGTACTCCTCTGTGGAGTCGTCTCCGAATCTTGATACGCCCCTTGGTTGGTCATGATTGTCCCAATATAGGCTGTTCCAAGCCTTTCCGTTCAGTTTCTCCTGCCAATCCGAGAGTATCCGTTTCAGCTTCATGAAATCGAATCTGTTGTCAGACCACTTGCCGTATTTGCCTGAATCCACACCCATATGCTGGAAGTGGAAGACCATGTCGAGCTCGGAGCCGTCCAGATTTGCATAATGCAATGCGTGCTCAGGTTTGACCATTACGGTCTCTCCAACGGTGACTATGTCATATTGGGATAGAACCTTCTCGTTCATCTCCCTCAGGAACTCGTTCTGTCTGGGGCCGTTAAGCGCAATCGGATGGAAGTCCCCGAATCCGTTTGCTCCCACCTTTCCGTCGGGAAGCTCCTTGGGTTTCGAGATGTAGTTGATAACGTCCATTCTGAAACCGTCGATGCCCTTGTCCAGCCAGAACTTCATCAGAGAGTACACCTCCTGTCTGACTTGTGGGTTCTCCCAGTTCAGATCCGGCTGCTTCTTTGAGAATAGATGTAGATAGTACTGGCCTCTTTCGGGTACATATTCCCAAGCACTTCCCTGGAAAGAGCCGCCCCAATTGTTTGGCTCCTTACCGTCCTTTGGGTCTCTCCAGATATAGAAGTCTGTGTATTTGCCTTTTCTTGCGACACTGTCCTTGAACCACTGGTGCTCGTCCGAAGTGTGGTTTACAACAAGGTCGAGCATGATCTTTATTCCAAGGGAGTGGGCCTTTGCCAAAAGCTCCTCGAAGTCGTCCATGGTACCGAACTCCGGCATTATGTCTCTATAGTCGGAGATGTCATAGCCCATGTCATCATTCGGGGAAGGGTATATTGGATTCATCCAGATTATATTTGCACCAAGATCCCTTATGTACTCAAGTTTGGATAACAGTCCTCTTAGGTCTCCTATTCCGTCATTGTTCCCATCCTTGAAACTTCTTGGATATACCTGATAGACAACGCCTTTCTTGATCCAGTCTTTCATGTTGTTCTCCGTGTAAATGTAATATGAATGAATAGCGTGGCAATAGTACAAAAAACCGGCAGGATCGCTCCTGCCGGCTGTTCTGTTGAGAACTCAGAGAAGACCTGCGTTCTTGAGGTTCTCTGCTGCAATCTCCTCATACTCTCCAAGACCATATGTCTTGTAGAGGGTATTCACAAAGTCACTGAACTCTGAGATGTCACGTCTGCCGTACATGAATCTTACAGTCTCCTCATCAACATATCTGTTGAGGTCTGTGAGGTTGCGTGAGGCAGGGATTGTGACGAAGTTCTTGTAGGAATCGATTCTCGGGAGGTTTGCGGCGAACTGGACTTCTGCTGCGCAGTATGGGAACTTGATTGACATGTATTCCTTCTCAAGTCTTCCCATGACCTGGTGCATCCAGGAGTAGCTGACTTCACCGATCTTGTCTGTTGTGACGATGTTGCCGTCGACATAGTTCCAATGTGTTCCCTCGATACCGTAGCAGACAAGGTTCAGGCCTTCACCAAATACGATGTAGTCAAGATAATCAAGAACCTTCTGGAGTTTCTCCGGATTGTCTGCAAGGTCAGCTGAGAGACATCTTCCGCTCTGGAGGAATCCAGGAACGTTGTAGATTGAATCGAAGCTGTCTCCGTAAGGTCCTACTGGAGGAGCAATCTGGATCCATTGTGCATCTGGTGTCATCTCTGCAAGCATCGTGTTGAACGGAGCCTTGACGAACTCTGCCCATGTCATGTACATCAGACCAACCTGGTTGCGGTAGACTTTCTCTCTGATCTGGTCATATGTGTTGATCAGCATGATATCAGGATCGACTGCTCCTGTTGCAATGAAGTCTCTGATCCATACGAGTGCTTCTTTGTATCTCTCTGATGTAGGTCCGAAGAATACCTTGCCGTCCTGGATCTGCCAGTCATTGAGTTCTCCGACTCCGAATGCTCCGAAAATCGGGTTCCAGGCATACATTGTATCCTTGTTCTCTGCATTTCCACCCATTCCACAGAATCCAAAGGTGTCGTTGATTCCGTTTCCATCTGGGTCTTGAGTGGCGAATGCGATTGCCACGTTCTTGAATTCCTCAAGAGTTGTAGGAACAGCAAGTCCGAGCTTGTCCAGCCAGTCCTTTCTTACCCAAAGGCTTGCATATGCCTTGATTCTCTGAGAATCGTCATCCCTTCCATTGAGGAAGTAGAGATGTCCGTTGTACCTGAGGGTTGGGTCATCAAGGATGTCAGGATATCTCTGCATGAAGTTCTTCATTGTTGGAAGGTAATCCTCAAGAGGGAGAAGCACACCCTGTTCCTCAAGGGTCTTGAACTGAGCAGACTTGAGCTGCATGATGTCGGGGGCGTTTCCGCTGCTGACCTCAAGATTGAGCTTGCTCTCGAAATCAGTTGTGATGACCTCAACGGAAAGATCGATTCCAAGCTTCTCATCCAGTGCCTTGAGAATAGGATCCTTGGCAGGGTCCTGTCCGCCTGCTGAAGAGTTGTGATAGTAGACGATCTTGTAGACTTCGTCTTCCTTTGCATTGGCTTCCGGTGCGGCCTGTGCAAAGACCATTCCTGCCACCAGAGCAAGGCAAACCATAACTAATAGAATTCTTTTCATTTCGTCCCTCCTTTTTCTGGACTAAATTTAACCTTTAATACCGCCGATAAGCATACCTTTGGTAAAATATTTCTGTAGGAACGGGTAGACCAACACAACCGGAAGGGCTGTGATGACAACCGCTGCCTGTTTCATGGCCTGTGTGCTGGCAGTCACCTCCAGACTTGTTTCCTCAAGTGTGGATTGGGCCTTCATAAGAATTCCCTTCAGGACAACTTGCAGTGGTTGAAGATTGGAACTTCTCACGTAATACAGGGCATGGTAGTAGGTGTTCCAGTGCATGACACCATACATGAGGATGATTGTCGCTATGACAGGCTTTGCCAGAGGGACTATCACGTGGAACAGTATCTGCACCTCGTTCATTCCCTCGATTCTTCCAACCTCGATGTAGGCATCATCAATGCTCTGGAAGAAGGACCTGGTGATTGTAAGATTGTATGTGGTTATAAGAATCGGCATAATCATGGCCCATACCGTGTTCATCAGGCCAAGGCGTTTGACCACGTAGAAGGTAGGAATCAGACCTCCGCTGAAGATCATCGGCAGGAACGTGTAGATAGCCAGGAACTTCCTGAACGGCAATTCACGTCTGGATAGAGGATAGGCAAGGGTGACCGTGAACAGGAAATTCAGAAGAGTTCCGACAACAGTTATGAAGATTGTGACCAGGAATGCCCTTGGAACCGCCTGGTTTGTCAAAAACTGCTTGTATCCATCCAGGGATATCGGGTTCGGGATCAGAACGAAGCCTGAACTCTTTATGTACTGCGTATAGCTAGAGAACGAGAGACTTACAACATAGTAGAGAGGGAATATTATTATCAAAGCTGCAAATGAGGCTATGACAATCATCAGAATGTCAAAAGGTTCCAGCTTTTTGTGCTTGGTCTTGGTTTTCTGCGCCTTTACCATAATGACTCCTCCCACTTCCTTGCTATCTTGTTGACGGAGAGGACAAGGATTGTGCTTATGACTGACTTGAAGAGTCCAACTGCAGTTGCAAGGCTGTAGTTCAACTGCTCAAGGCCTATTCTGTAGACCCATGTGTCAATGATGTCAGACGATGCATACACCTGTGAGTTGTACAGTATGTAAATCTGGTCAAAACCTGCATTCATCACTGTACCGAGTTTCAGAATCAGCATGACTATGATTGTAGGTCTGATGGAAGGCAATGTGACTCTCCATATCCTCTGCCACCTGCTTGCTCCATCAACTGCCGCGGCCTCGTAAAGACCAGGGTCGATTCCTGCTATTGCCGCAAGGTAGATGATGGCTCCCCATCCAGCCTCCTTCCATACATCGGAGAAGTAGAGGAGCATCCTGAAGGATCCGTCGCTTGTCAGGAAAGGAATCGTCGGTTTGCCTGCAGACCTCAAGGCCACGTTTATGAGGCCTGAGCTCTCCGAGAAGAGCGCGTATATTATTCCATAGACTATGACCCAGGACAGGAAGTGTGGCAGATATGTGATTGTCTGGACTGATTTCTTCAGCCATTTCACCTTCAACTCGCTGAGAACTATTGCCAGAGACAGGGAGAAGAACATGTTGAACACGATCTTTCCAACACTGATGACAACCGTGTTGGTGAGAAGCTGCTTGCAGTATGGATTCTCGAAGAACTGCTTGAAGTACTTGTACCATGGATCTGCCCATGGAGATTTCAGAATTCCCTTTTTGATCTGGAAATTCTTGAATGCAATCAGGATTCCGTACATGGGGAAGTATGAGAACGCCGCAAAGAACAGAATGCCCGGCACTGCCAGCAGAAGAAGCTGTATCTGGTGAGACTTTATGCGTTTTCTTTCAACAAGATCTTTCATGTCTTCACTTCCATAATTAAAATTCTGAAGCCGTAAAATGGCATTTTCCATAGAAAAAAACAATTAAAAGTTCAGAAAAACTCGAATCTGGGAAAACAGTTTTTGCCAATGTCCTAAGGCTGGTTTAAAATGGTGAACTATGGAGACAATGAACAAGAAGGTGATGTGGATTGACGATGACGTACCCATCATCGAGGCCATGAAGAATTTCCCCTGGGAAAAGTACTACTGCCAGTTTGTGGGTTCTGCCACGAACGGCAAGGATGCCGTGTCCCTTCTTGATGCATTGGAGCCTGACTTTGTTTTCCTAGACATAACGATGCCTATAATGGACGGACTAGAGTTCCTGAAGATTGCTAAGCCAAGACATCCTGACACTGATTTCATCATTTATTCAGCCTTCTGTGAGTTCGAATATGCAAGGGAGGCCATAAGGCTTGGAGCCAAGGACTATATAGCAAAGGGGGAGCTGACTGACGAGGAGCTCGGTTCCTATCTGCTTAAGATGATGGGTAGGAAGGAAAGCCGGGAGGAGGAGACCGCAGGAACGTATCGCTATGAGGTTCAGTATGTGATTGATGAGCTCGGAAAGCATTTCACTGAGCAGGTTTCAATGGACCAGTATGCCAATGTTCTGGGTCTGTCTGTAAACTATCTTGGATCCTTGTTTTTCAAGGAGACCGGGATGCATTTCAAGGACTATCTTACAAAGCTGAGGATGGAGAGGGCAAACCAGCTTCTCAGATTCACACCTCTGAAGGTCTTTGAGGTGGCTGAGCAGGTGGGGATTCCGAATGTCCAGTATTTCATAACCCTGTTCACCAAGTACTACGGCGTCACACCGGGGCAGGTGAAATGAGAAGGTTCAAGTTCCAAGGGTCATTCCCCAGAAAGATTCTCCTGACTCTGCTTGTACTCTTTGTCATAAGTCTCTTTGTCTGGACGGTCACAGAATACTCTCTTATGAGAAATACTCTCATGCAACAGAAGATCATCGACCTGGACCAGATGCTCCTGACAAGCTCCGACTACCTTGGCCTGTATGGTCAGAACATCTCCCGTTCAACACTGAGTCTGGCAGGAGTGATTGGAATACTGGACACTGAGGAGTCCATAAAGTCTGTTCTTGTGTCATTCAGGGACGAGTTCTCATCGCAGTACCAGAACGTAGTTTATGTAAAAGCCCCAGACGAGATATATTCAAACAAGACACATTTGCTTGAGATAATCAATACAGACATCTATTACGAGTTTTACCGAAAGGCCACAGGCTCCACCTACAGAGGTGTGTACATTTCAGAACCATACACATCTCCAATCTCTCTTGAAAAGACGGTTGCGGCCTATGCTCCTACCTCTGACGGAAAACATGTCGTCATCTGCGAGGTGGATGTTTCACAGATGACCAACTCGATCATAACGAATGACAGTGGTTACTTCTGGGTGATTTCCTCGGGTTCGGGAAACATTGTCTCCAGCTCTGATCTCAACAACATAGATTCCCGTACATTGTCAGGTTTCGAGTCTGTGTTACGATCAAAGCTTGGCACAAAACGGTCAGTCGAGATCAACGGCAAGAACTACATAGTGAAGAACAGGGCACATGTGTTCTTTGACTGGAGCCTGACTGTATTCATTGCCGAGAGTGCAATAACTGAGGCAATCTATCCTGTCATTTTGAAGTTCAGCGTTATAGGGGTGATTGTCATAGCCGTCATGGCAGTTCTCTCGCTGGTCCTTGGCAGCTACATCTCCAGGCCGATAGTGACCCTCTCTGACAAGATCCGAAATGCAGAGAACCTCTCCCAGGTTGATCTGTCGGCTGAAATGAAGAGGAGCGATGAGATAGGGATCCTTGCTACCTCTCTTTCTGAGATGAACGATAAGATAAACAATCTCATTGCGCAGCAGGAGCAGATGGCGGATGAGAGGCGCAGACTTGAGATTGATGTCCTACAGGGACAGATACATCCCCATTTCCTTGGCAATACGTTGACTTGCATTGCCTCTCTTGTGAAGGATGGCCAAAGAGAGAAGGGCTATCGTGCAATAGTGATGCTTACAAAGCTCATGCACTACAGCATATCACAGACCACTGCCATCACGACCCTTGCAGATGAACTCGAAGCGACAAGAAGCTACTTGGAGCTTCGCCTCATGCGAAGTCCCGGACTGTTCTCCTACAACATCTATGTACCACCCGCCCATATGGAATGCATGATTCCAAAACTCATCCTTCAACCCATTGTTGAAAATGCCATAACCCACGGATTCGTGGAACAGGAAAGGACCTATCAGCTCTCAATTGTCTCATATGTAAAGGATTGTATGACCTAACTCAGATGTAAAGATTGTTCTCCCGACGATTGGTACGACCCAGAGGATGAATATTACGTTCTTGATCCGCTCGATGACTTTCTCGTAGTGCTCTTCGTTTGATATGAACTGTGTTACCATGGCAGAATCGTTCATCTGTGTTATAGTCCGAGCAGACTCACAGGGTAATAATATGAGACATCATTTGCAGGGCGAATCCTGTCACAAGTGTCTATTATCAGTCCTGTTTTTATTTCCATTCCGAATTTGGAGAGGACGCCGAAATTTTTTGTCGGGTTTTTGGGGGAGATTCCTTTCTTTATCTCAATCGGATAAATCTCGCCTCTACGCACGAACAGTATATCAATCTCTTTCTGGTCGATGTCCCTGTAGTAGAAAAGATATTCCTTTGGGTCGATGTTGTTCGCATAGAAATTCTTGACCATCTCACTGACGACGAATGTCTCAAAGAAAGCTCCGCTCATGGCGCAGTTCTCGAGCATTTCAGCATCCGGCCATTTGCAGAGATAGGCGCAGAAACCGGTATCCATGAAATACAGTTTCGGAGCCTTGATGATCCGTGATGACATATTTGGCATATAGGGTTGAAGTAAAAAAATGAGCCCTGATGTTTCAAGAATCGATATCCATCGTTTGCAGGTTCTTGTGTCAATTCCGACGCTGTTTGCCAGAACATCATAATGCAATTCCTGTGCTGTCCTAAGAGCCAGAAGCGAAAGGAAATTCCGAAATTGCAGTTCCATGCCTGGATTTATAAGTTTACTGACATCTTTTTCGATATATGTTGACAGGTAAGATCTGAAATACGCATTTCTCTCTGATTCACCTGTAACGATATCAGGCATGCCTCCCAGAAAAATATCTTCGAAAATCTCGGGTCTTGTTCTGTACGCTTTTGGGAAAATCCGCTCCCTGCTGATGAGACTCTCTATTTCAGGATTGAAAGGAACACCTTCCTTTCCTGACTTTTCAGCCATGGAGAATGAGGACATCTCTATCACCCCGCATCTTCCGGCAAGGGATTCCGAAATCCCTTCCTGCAGTTCAAATCTGTTCGAACCGGTGAGAATATACATCAGCTGTCTTCTCTCTCCGCTTTTCAGCCATAGAAGACGTTGCTCATCTATAGTTTTCTTGATTTCGTCCAACAGGTTCGGCGCCTTCTGTATCTCGTCGATGATTACCGGCCACGGATTGAGTTCCAGGAATCTCTTTGGATTCTGAAGTGCAAGAGCCCGGTCTTCACCATCATCCAGTGTTATCTTCCTGAATCTTTCGCCAAATAGATGGTCGATGACAGTTGATTTCCCAACCTGGCGAGGTCCATATACGACTATACAGGGAAACGATGTTGAAACAGCAGTAATTGCTTTTTCATAGTTTCTTTTTATGTACATTTGCTCTTTCTCCTGTTGTATACACAGTTTAACCCGATAATTCGATTAAAACAACATCCGGATGCATTTTTCATCGCAAATGATGCCAAAATGATGCCAAAAAGACAAAAATGCCGACATCTAAGTGTCGGCATTGTGTAAAAATCGGTTATGTGGGATTTCAGGGGTGACGGCAGGGGAGGCGTAGGGCCAAAGATTCCCCTGGGACTGGTGGAGGTGCTTACTCCGATTTGTTTTTGCTGTTGCTGAACTATTATACGGCAGCATAGCTAGGGACAATCAAAACCCGAAAACCGGATAAATTATGATTCCCGCAACACAGGACCCGATCATGACAAGGATAGGGCTGACCTTGAACTTGAACAGCACAACGAAACATATTGCACAGATTACCAGGGCAATCCAGTCGATTCCGGCACTCGGAATGACTGAGCTGGTGAATACCTGAACCGCTGACTGGAGCAGTACGGCAAGAATACACGCATTGAGGGCGCTGAAGACATTATCTGTGCTTCTGAACTTATTAAGCTTGCTGAAAAGCTTGGCGAGTATCAGGGAGATGACCACTGACGGAAACATAAAACCAAGCGATGCTATGACAGAACCAAACGGGCCTGCCATCTTCATTCCCACATATGTGGAGCAGTTGAGAGAGAAGGGGCCCGGCGACACTTCAGAGATGGGAATCATGTCAGTCATTTCAAGGGTCGTAAGCCAGCCTTTCTGCCGTACTGCGGTCTCAGTGATGAGAGGGATGACTGAATATCCGCCCCCGTATGTCAGCAGACCGATCTTCATGAAGGAAAGGAAAAGATCAACGTAAATCATCGATTCCTCCTTTCTTAGCCTTAACTGCAACAACGATGGCATAGATGATTCCGACAAGCAGACCTGCCAGCAGGATGAGGTATGTGCTGATTCTGACAAACTGGATCACGACAAAGACTGTCACGAAAAGCGCGGTCATCAGCCAGTTCTTTTTCTTGAACAGGTTCCAGATAAGTGAGATTATCACAGAGGCCACCAAGGCCGCAGCGCCTGCACGCATTCCTTTCATTGCATTCATCACAATGGTGTTGGACCGTATCACCATGTAGATTCCTGTGACGGCAGCTATGATGATTACCGGAGGAATAGCGGTTGCGAACGCACAAACCAGAGCCCCTTTGACACCTCTGAAGTAATAACCGAGCAGTATGGAAGTGTTGATGGTGGTTGCCCCGGGAACAGCCTGTGCCAGAGTTATCCTGTCCATGATTTCCTTCTCGCTGATCCACTTCAGGTCATCGACATACTTTCTTTTGGCCATGGCAATGATTGTGGAACCTCCACCGAAAGCAAAGAGGCTTAACAGAAGACTGGTGATGAAAAGCTTGAAGAGGCCTGGACGCTCTGTTTCCTGGCTCATATGATGTATCCCTTTTCCTGATAGTACTGGTCCAGGATCTTGATCATGGAATCCTGACAGGCATGAGAATCCGCCAGACCTGCAGAATCATCATAAGTCATGATGTCCAGATTGACTGGCATCTTTTCAATCCACTCTTTGTATCTTCCTGATTCCAGCACGCTCTGCGGGAAAAGAATTCCCTGAAGCGATTTCTTGAGATCAATCGGTTCTCGAACTATGTTCTCAAGAGTCCTGCAGCGGTCATCGAACCCGATGCTGTCGAAAGTGGTCAGGTTCTCCAACATGATGTATGAGAACTCCTCGAGATGACTGAGCTTGTCCAGCTCGTTATGTCTGATCGGATAACTGTAGAGATACCTCTTGTTATCTCCGAAATAGCTGATGATGAATTTCCTGATGAAATCAGAATCTGCTGGAATACGGAACAGATTGACGTCCAGGACATTGTCCAGCAGCATGCTGTAACGTTTTTCGTAATATGCTCCGGTGTCAAAGATGAATATGTTCTGAAGAAGCTCCGGTTGTGGCTTGATTATGAAGCAGCATGGACATTTTACCTCACGGTAAGCTGCACGTCCGATGTAAGTGTAGATCAGATCCTCATTGAATACATCGCAGTGAACGGGAAGTATTTTACCGCTTCGGAGAATAGCATCCGCAGTGAGGTTGTTTGAATCCGGATGACTGACAATATCCGCGCTGTGAATCAGCGGAAACATCGGAAAGCCGGAGGGCAGTTCTACTGAGTAGAGCTCTCGTTCGAAAGCAGTCTGTTGGTAATCTCTCAGAGTGAAAAAAGCATCATCATTCACATTGCTGATAATAAAGCATTTTCATCCGTGATGGAATTGGAACAATGTGGCTTTCAGAAGCCAAAAAGCCGTCATCAGATAAATGGAAGAAATATCGACACAAAAAGCTTAGCTTAAATGTGCCATCATTCCCATTCAACCGTTGCTGGCGGTTTGGCGGTGATGTCGTAGACCACGCGGTTGATATGCGGGACCTCGTTGACTATGCGGTGGGAGATCTTCTCCAGAAGCTCATAGGGGATCCTGGTGAATGTGGCAGTCATGAAGTCGGTTGTGCTGACACAACGCAGGGCCAGGGTGTACTCGTAAGTCCTGCCGTCTCCCATGACACCGACGCTTCTTGTGTTTGTCAGGACTGCAAAATACTGGCTTGCCTCCGGGACCTTCGTAGCTTCTATCTCCGAGCGGAAGATCCAGTCTGCCTCACGTAGGACGGAGAGCTTCTCCTCCGTGATTTCACCTATGATCCTGATGGCAAGACCCGGGCCTGGGAAGGGCTGGCGGCTTACCAGGTACTCGGGAAGACCGAGCTCCCTGCCTAGCTGGCGGACCTCGTCCTTGAAGAGGAACCTCAGCGGCTCGATGATCTCCTTGAAGTCAACATAGTCGGGAAGGCCGCCAACGTTGTGATGGCTCTTTATCACCGCGGCGTTGCTGCCAAGGCCTGACTCAATGACATCCGGGTAGATGGTGCCCTGGACAAGGAAGTCGACCTTGCCTATCTTCTTGGCCTCGGCCTCGAAGACCCTGATGAACTCCTCGCCGATGATCTTGCGCTTTCTCTCTGGCTCAGAGACCCCTGCAAGCTTCTCAAGAAAGAGCTTCTGCGCGTTGACGCGGATGAAGTTGATGGGGTATTTGGAGAAGATCTCCTGGACCTGGTCGCCCTCGTCCTTACGCATAAGGCCATGATCCACGAACACGCATGTGAGGTTCTTGCCTATGGCCTGGCTCATCAGGGCTGCGGCCACGGAGCTGTCCACGCCGCCTGAGAGTGCCAGGAGGGCCTTGCCGTCCCTGACCTTGGCGCGGATGGCATCGATTGCCGTCTGCTTGTAGTTGGCCATTGACCAGTTTGCTTTTGCTCCAGTGATGTCGATGAGGAATGTCCTGAGGATGTCCCTGCCTTTCTCGGAGTGGTTGACCTCGGGGTGGAACTGGACTGCGTAGAAGCGCCTGTCATTGTCCTCGAATCCTGCGAACGGGCAGCCCTTTGAATGTGCGATTGCGGTAAAACCTGCGGGAAGCTCCTTGACGCTGTCTCCGTGGCTCATCCATGTGATGCTCTTCTCGGTGATGTTCCTGAAAAGGCTGGATTTTGTGTCAAACTCGGTTTCGGTCCTGCCGTATTCCCTGCTTGCAAGGCTGTCTGCGGGTACGACTTTGCCTCCCAGGGTGTGGGCCATGAGCTGTGCGCCGTAGCAGATTCCCAGAACCGGGATTCCAAGGGCGAAGACTCCCTTGTCTATCTTCGGTGAATTATCGTCGTAGACGCTGGAAGGGCCTCCTGAGAGGATTATGGCCAGAGGTCCGAAGGCCTTTATCTGATCCAATGTCATGGAGAAGGGCTTTATCTCACAGTAGATACCGATCTCTCTGACGCGTCTTGCTATGAGCTGGTTGTACTGGCTCCCGAAATCAAGGATGAGGATTCTCTCCTCCGCTGTATCATTAGGCTTGCTCATGCAGAGAGTATAGCAAATAGGGGTTTTTTAGTGTAGATTTCCCGAACGGTCTGCCCCTTATCCCTTTTTTCAGCTAAGATAAAAGAGCCGGAGGTCCCGAATGCGTGGAAAAGCCCTTCTCATTTGTATTATCTCTCTTGTTGTCTGCCTTCTGCCGGGCATGGCCGAGGCTGTGACTGAGAGTGCGATGGATTTCAAGGCCGAGCGTGAGGCTGCCTGGGATGAGTATGTGAGGGCCATGGAGGAATCCGGTGTGATGGAGAGCGAGCTCTCGGCGGAGCGTCTTGATCTAGGGGATGTGTCCATGAGGCTCGGGATCTTTGTCGAGGGTGAGAGACCAGAAGGCGGATACCCGCTGTACATAGCGCTTCACGGAGGCGGTTCGTCAGACACCCCCGATCTCAATGATTCCCAGTGGGATGCCATGAAGTACTACTACCGGGATGCCCTTGACTGCGGGGTGTATGTTGCAGCCCGCGGGGTCCGTGACACATGGGACACGCACTTCAATCCGGAGTCTTATCCGCTGTATGACAGGCTGATCCAGTACATGATCATCAATTATGACGTTGATCCGAACAGGGTCTACATCGAGGGCTTCTCCGCAGGCGGAGACGGAGTCTATGCCGTAACAGCCCGCATGGCGGACCGTTTTGCCGCTGCGAACATGTCATCAGGCCATCATAACTGGGTGAACATCGACAACCTGTACAACATGCCGATCATGCTTCAGGCCGGAGAATATGACGAGGCCTATGACCGTCACAGGGTTACAGCCGAATACGGGATTCTGCTTGACTCTTTGCAGGAGAGGTTCCCAGGCCATTATGTGCACAGGGTGCTGATCCATTACAATGAGGGTCATAACTACGAGGATTATGACGCTGCGCCGATACATGTCATGAGGTCCTACAGGTCCTGGCTTGAGGACGGGGACCGCTCACATGTGGACGAGGATTGTTATCCGCCTCACTGGATGGACCAGTTCGTCAGAGATCCGCTTCCGTCATCTGTCCGGTGGAATCTGGGCACAAGGGCTGAGATGCGGACTGTCACAAGCTTCTATTACCTGAGGGCCCCTTACGGGACGACAGGGACGGTTCTTGCCTCATATGACAGGGACAGGAACCTGGTGAGCATTGAGACCGAGAATCTTTCCGGCGATCTCTCAGTGCTCCTGAATGAGAAAATGGTTGACTTCTCAAGGCCGGTGACATTCGTCATTGACGGCAAGGAAATCTCAAGGACGGTCACTCCGTCACTGGACGTGCTGAAGGAGACAACCGCGGAGCGCGGTGATCCGAACTATCAGTTCTTCGCCGAAGTAAGCTTGAGCAGTCTTCTTGACTGATGGTTTTGATTGGGGTTTTGGAATATGGATTTATTTGATGTACTGACATTGATAGGCGGGCTGAGCCTCTTCCTGTTCGGAATGAACATCATGGGACAGGCTCTGGAGAGACGGGCCGGAAACAGCCTGAAGAGGATTCTCGGCAGGCTCACTGACAACAAGTTCGTCGGCTTCCTGACAGGCCTTGTGGTCACTGCCGCCATACAGAGCTCTTCGGCCACCACAGTCATGGTGGTCGGCTTCGTTAACTCCGGCCTCATGACTCTGAGGCAGTCTTTAAGCCTGATAATGGGTGCCAACGTCGGAACCACAATCACGGCATGGATTTTGAGCCTGAGCGGAATCTCAGGTGGAAACTTCTTCCTTCAGCTGCTTAAGCCGTCATCCTTCACGCCGGTGCTGGCATTGATCGGCATAGTATTCCTTCTCAGGGGCAAGAACAGCAAGGCAAAGGACACCGGAACGGTTCTTCTGGGATTCGCGACGCTGATGTTCGGGCTTCAGACCATGTCAGGTGCGGTCTCCGCCCTTGATGAGGTACCTGCTTTCCATTCGCTGTTCTTGAAGTTCGAGAATCCGATCCTGGGTCTGCTTGTCGGAGTGGCCGTGACGGCGATAATCCAGTCAAGCTCCGCCACAGTCGGAATACTCCAGTCATTCTCACTTGCGGGTCTTGTCACTTACTCGACTGCAATCCCCATGATAATGGGAATGAACATCGGAGCCGGTGTTCCGATCCTGATTTCGGCAATTGGCGCGAACAAGAGCGCAAAGAGATCGGCCCTGTACTATCTGATGTTCAATGTCATAGGCGCAATCCTGTGGATGATCATCTACCTCATCTTCGGTCCCCTTGTTGACCAGGCCCTGCTTCACGGCACCGCCAATCCGTTCGGGATTGCACTGGTTCATACCGTATACAAGCTTCTGTGCGTGATAGTCATAGCCCCGTTCAACAGGCTCATTGAGAAGCTCATCTGCATCCTTGTCCCGGATTCATCGGCTCCTGAGAAGAAGGTCGAACTTGATGACAGGCTTCTCAATGCCCCGGCCCTTGCACTTGAGAGATGCCGTAACCTGATGGAGGACATGGCAAGGTCGGCCATGGAGTCCATAACACTTAGCCTGAACTCCTACAAGGACTGCACTGATGATGTGATGAAGACTGTACAGGAGAAAGAGGATCTGACAGACCACTATGAGGACGTCATAGGATCATATCTGGTCAAGCTCAGCGGAACAAAGATCAGTGAGGATGAGAGCATGACATCCGCCGAGTACCTGAAGCTGATCACTGATTTCGAGAGGATTGCCGACCACAGCGTCAACGTGGCGGAGTCTGCTGTTGAGATGAAGGAGAAAGGGATTGTCTTCTCCGATGATGCCGGAAATGAGCTCGGGATAATGATCCGTGCCATCAACCACATAACGCTGCTGTCATTGAACGCGTTCTTGAACAAGGACCTGGATTCGGCCTTCAAGGTCGAGCCCTTGGAGCAGGTCGTGGACTACCTGAAGGAAGAGATCCGCACCCGCCATATCAGCCGTCTGCAGAGGGGCATGTGCAGTATCGAGGCCGGCTTTGTCCTGAATGACATGCTTGCCAGCATGGAGCGTGTCAGTGACCACTGCTCGAATATCGCAGGCTGTGTGATTGATGCGGGCATGAACAACCTCAACCTCCATGCGACATTGAAGGATTACAAGCACAACAGCCAGAGATTCAACAAGGCATTTGAGTCATTCATGGATCAGTACAGGCTTCCGGAGTTCAGCCAGGGCTGAGAACTGTCACTGCTATTCACCCATTTTATGGGGAAGGACAAGACTCAGGAACAGGGATATCACAAATACAACGGCCACGACATTCTGGGCGAAAATCGCCTGGATGATCGGGGGCATCTTGCTCCAGATTCCACCCTCGGTCGCTGCGGTGAAGCCGATTCCTATTGCCAGTGACAGCGATACGATGAGCTTGTTGCGTGCCGTGAATCCTGCCTCTGACATCATCTGGAAACCGGATACCAGTATCTGTCCGAATACAACCAGAAGCACTCCGCCTATGACAGGAGTCGGGATTGTCCTGAAGAAATAACCGATGGGCGGGAAGAAGGCACAGACTATCATGGTTCCTGCGGCAACCCTGAATACGTTCCTGTTTGTCACACCTGTCATGATCGTAAGGCCGACGTTCTCCGAATAAGATGTCACCGGAGGGACTCCGAACAGACCTCCGAGCATGGATCCGAAACCGTCAATGGAAAGAGCCCCGGATATCTCTTGTGATGTCGCGTTTCTGTGAAGCCCGCCGCCTGCGACCGCAGATACATCTCCTATTGTCTCTGTGGCGGAGACCAGGTAAATTACGCAGACCGAGAGAATCGCATCTAAATGGAACTCCGGCGTCACGGGCATGATCTTCGGCATAGAGAAGAATCTCACACCGGAGAAATCAGGGAACACGATGATGCCGAAGGAAATGGATGCGATGTATCCGGCGGCAAGGCCAACGAGAATGGACAGCTGCCTCTTGGTCCCTTTTGCGTAAATCTGCCAGAGTATGCAGGCTGTTATTGTCACAGTGCCGATCACAAGGTAATGGATGGCTCCGAAGTCCTCTGCATAACCTCCGCCGAATGAACGTGCGGCGGTACTGAGGAGCGAGAGCCCAATGCCCGTCACGACCGTAGCTGAGACAACCGGTGATATTAACCTCTTCCAGTAACGTGCGGTAAGGCCCAGAAGGCCTTCGAACAACCCACCTATGATCACTGCACCGACAACTCCCGGATAGCCGTAGGAGAGTGCTATTGATATCAGTGTGATCATGAATGTGAAGCTCATTCCCATGACAATCGGCAGTCCTGAGCCCAGCTTCCAGATCGGGGTTGACTGGATAAGGGTGGCGATTCCCGCGATCAGCATGGCATTCTGGGAAAGAGCCAGCGTCAGATCGTCAGGCAGCTTCTGTCCGGTTATTGAAGCGATTGTCAGTATCGGCACAAGATTCGTGGCGAACATTGCCAGGATATGCTGAAGGGCATGGGGGAAAGCCCTGAAGACATTCACCTTGCCCGTTAGGTTTGTCAAGTTGTTTTCTTGCATACATACATTATGCATTCATTTTTATGTAATCAGCAAGATTCAACATCATGTTTCTCAGTTAGATAGCGAGGAAAGAGGTTTTAATTACAATGCAGTAAATATTTCCGAATTTGGAATATTTGTTTCTGCTCTTTCAGTCTCTGAAGCGGATGCTTCCGTCATCTGCCTCCTCGATGATGGCGAGGCTGTAGATGTCGATTCCTTTTTTGCGGAATTTGTCTCCGCCGCCCTGGAACCCTTTCTCTATTGCGATTCCTATTCCCTCAAGGGTTGCTCCGGCCTCATTGACAAGGTCCGTCAGTCCTCTGATCGCCTCTCCGTTGGCCAGAAAGTCATCCATGACCAGCACATGGTCGGTGCTTTTCAGGTGCTCTGCCTCAACCATGACCTTTACGGTCTTCTTGTAGGTGTAGGAATAGATCTCACTGCAGAACAGTCCGTTCTCAATGTTGTCGCTCTTGGCCTTCTTCGCAAACAGAAGGGGTATTCCCCACTTATAAGAGCAGACGCTTGCAAGTGCAATGCCGCTTGCCTCGATTGTGAGGATCAGGGAGATCTTTGAGATGTCGAAATGCTTTGCGAATTCGTCTGCCATTCTTCCCATGAGAGCCGTATCGACTTTATGGTTCAGGAATGACCCGACCTTGATGATGTTGCCTGGAAGGACCTTGCCCTCCGAAAGTATTCGTGCTTTGAGTTCGTCCATGCTTAAGTGTCCGATTTTTGGCGGCATCGTGTCAATTTGGTTGGCGAGGAATAATGATAGAAATGCCGCCAATATGCAACGTACGGCAACAATGCAGGACAGATTTCCGAATTAGGAATACTTTTTTAGTGCTGTGCCCTGCCGTAGAGCTCGATCATCTCACGAAGGCGGCCCATCATCCAGCCCTGCATGAGCGAGGGATCATAACGCCAAGACCAGTTGGATGTGCCCACTGATGCAGGAAGGTTCATTCTGGCGCTGTTGTCCAGTCCCAGGATGTCCTGCATGGGGATCACAACGGTGTTTGCCACGCTTGCAAGGTTGTTCCTGATCATCTGCCATACAATGTCATCATCATTGCACTGGTAGTAGCGCCTCACAAGGTCCTTGTAGTTGTCTGGAAGTCCGTTATACCAGCCTCGAGTTGTCTCGTTGTCATGTGTTCCGGTGTAAGCCACGCAGTTTGTCTCGAAATTGAACGGCAGAAATGCATTGCTGGTATCGAAATAGCCTTTTGAGAGGTCCCATGCGAACTGAGTGATCTTCATGCCGGGGAAGCCGCTCTTCCTCTTGAGCTCCGCTACTTCCGGCGTGATGAAGCCAAGGTCCTCTCCAATGACGTTGAGGTTCTTGAAATGCTTGAGGAGCTTCATTCCGGGGCCGGGGATCCACTGTCCGGTAACGGCGTTCTCCGCTCCTGCGGGAACCTCCCAGTAGGACTCGAATCCCCTGAAATGGTCGATTCTGACGATGTCGACCATCCGCATGGTCATCTCCATGCGCTTTCTCCACCAGGCGAAGTCGTCCTTCTCATGCTCTTCCCAGTTGTAGACAGGGTTTCCCCAGAGCTGTCCTAAAGCGGTGAAGGCATCTGGCGGGCAGCCTGCTTGCGCGGTCTGGTTGCCGTCCTTATCCATCTTGAAGAGCCTTGGGTTTGTCCAGGCATCAACACTGTCTCCTGCGACATAGATGGGGATGTCACCGATTATCTGAATTCCCAGGTTGTTCGCAAAGCTGTGAAGATCGTCCCACTGCGTGAAGAAGAAATACTGCAGGACCTTGTAGATCTCGATCTCATGGGAGAGCTGCTTTGTCCATTTTGTGATGGCGCTCTTCTTCCTGAGCTTGAGATCCGGGTCCCAGAGCTGCCATCGCGAGTCGTTGTAGTGGTTCACAAGGGCCTGATAGAGGGCATAGTCGTCAAGCCACCATGCATGTTTTTTGCAGAATGCCTTGTACGCGTCCTTGGGGGCATCGCCGTTGATGAAAAGCGATGCGGCCTCCTTGAGCAGAGGCATCTTGCGTGCATAGACACGCTGGAAGTCAACACGGCCCGTACAGTCGTTCTCAGGGTCATGGTAGGGCCAGCCGATTCCGAACATGCTGTCCAGTGATCTAAGGTCGATGAGAAGCTCGTTTCCGGCGAACGTGGAGCGTGCGGCATACGGGCTGTCCCCATATCCTGTCGGTCCCAGGGGCAGGATCTGCCAGAGGGAGACCTTTGCGTTTGCGAGCATGGTGAGTATCTCACGTGCTTCCTTGCCGAAATCGCCAATCCCGAAGGGGGAAGGGAATGATGTAGGGTGTATAAGGACGCCGCAGCGTCTGATGTTCATTGTGTTCATTTCTCAAATCCTGGATGTGCCCTCATGGCACAACAGCTTAATATAACGCATGCGGGTTTTTTTCTTCAATCCTTTCTTGTTCAGAAAACTAATTGGGTTTATAATAAAGACATGGCTTCAGAAATCAACACTCAGTTCAAGATCGGAGAGCATGTAGTATATCCCCTGCAGGGTGTCGGTGTCGTGAAGGACATAAGAGAGCGCATCGTGAGGGATGCTCCTGTGCTCTATTATGTCATTTACATTGACATGTCCGACATGACTGTAAGTATTCCCGTGCAGAAGGTTGCCGAGTCTGGAGTCAGGGCCATTGTCGCCCCAGAGGATGCAATGAAAGCCCTTGAGTCTATCTCAAGCAAGTATGAGCCTGTATCCGTTGACTGGAAGGCACGTTATCAGATGAACGTCGACCTGATAAAGGAAGGCTCCATCTACTCAATTGCAAAGGTTGTCCAGGGCCTGTATCACAGAAGCAAGGTCAAGGAGCTTCCGGTGCAGGAGAGAAAGCTTTATGACAATGCGCTCAGTCTTCTCATAGACGAATGCTCCTATGCCCTTGAGAAGGACAAGAAGGAGATTGAGAAGACAATCTTCACCTATCTGGAGAGATGATGCTGCCCTGCCATGCCGTGATTGTCACAGCCGCAGGTTCCTCACGTAGGTTCAATGAATCCTCTGATTCTGCCTCACAGGTAAAGAAAGAATTCCTTACAATCGGCACTGAGCCGGTCCTTGCCATGGCCATACGACCGTTTCTGTCTGTGCCCGGACTTGGTGTTATGGCTGTGACTTACAGGGACGGGGACCTCGATGAGGTGAAGGCAATTGTCTGCGACATGAACGGCATTCCTGAAGGTGTTGAAGTGCTTTTCGTAAAGGGCGGAGCAACCAGACAGGAATCTGTTTTCAATGCCCTGAAAGCATTAAGTGAGTGTAAAAAATCAAGTGAAATTGCTTTAGTGAGCATTCATGATGGGGCAAGACCATTTGTGACATCCGATCTCGTGAATGCCTGTCTTGAGGCAGCTGACAAGCATGGCGGAGCATGTCCGTGCATCCGCGTCACAGACACCATTGTCAAGGTTGGTCAGGACGGCTTACTATGCGGAAGACTCAGCCGTGAGGGCGTCTGTACGGTCCAGACACCGCAGACGTTCAGGTTCCCTGACATCTATAGCGCGCACCTTGATGCGGAGCCCGGAAAGAGCTACACGGATGACACCGAGATCTTCATGGACTGGGGCGGAAAGGTGGCCTTTGTCCAGGGAGACAGCGCAAACAGGAAAATCACTTATTCTACGGACCTGAGAGTCTGAGCGGAGGAATGATGAGAGTAGGAACAGGCTGGGACATACACAGGCTTACTGAAGGCAGGGCTCTTGTTCTTGGAGGAGTCAAGATTGACTCTCCGAAAGGCTGCCTGGGTCATTCCGACGGAGACGCCCTTATCCATGCTGTGATAGACTCTCTGCTCGGAGCTTGCTCTCTTGGTGACATCGGGACCCTGTTTCCGGATTCCGATCCGAGATATAAGGGAATCAGCTCCGCGATTCTTTTGGAGAACGTAGTGTCACTTGTTACGGAAAACGGCTACAGAATAATCAATGTTGACACTACTGTGATACTTCAGAGTCCTAAGCTCGGCCCGTATAAGGATGCCATCCGCAAGAGGATGACAGAGCTTCTGGGGGTGGATGAGACGTGTTTCTGCATCAAGGCAAAGACAGCAGAGCATATGCTGGGTGAGCTTGGAACAGGTGATGCTGTTGTGTGCCAGAGTGCCTGTCTGGTTGAGTAAGGCTTACTTATTAATCAATCAATGAAGCTGATTGTCTTGAACGGGTGGATGTCGAGCGGGTTCGCCGTCCATCCTGAGACCATGTCCTTACGCACGAAGTTCGTGGCGAATGCCGTTGACATGGGGATGACCGCACCTGAGTCCAGAAGGACCTGCTCTGCCTTCAGGAGGATCTCTCTTCTTGAGATCTCATCTGCTGAGCTTGCGGCCTGATCAAGCAGAGCGTCATATTCATCGTTTCTGAAGTTCGCCAGGTTGAATGAGCTGTTTGACGCGAACAGCTGCAGGAAGGCCATCGGGTCAAAGTAATCTCCGATCCATGTGATGGTGCAGAAGTCGTAGGGGTTGTCCTCCGGAACTGATGCGAACAGTGTCAGGGGAACGGTGTTCAGCGTGACTGTGATGCCGAATGTGGTTGACCAGAGCTTTGCAATCAGCTCGGCAACGGTGGCGTTCTGTGCTCCGCGGGTGATTGCCATGCTGATCATCGGAAGTGTCTTCTGCCCGTAAGGATAGCCTCCTGCGGCAAGAAGAGAGATGATATCATCATTGATCTCTGCCTTCAGGCCGCTTTCAGGAACAATTGAGGTGGACTCTATCAGGCTGCCCTGAAGGCTTCTGATGAAGTCCCACGGGATCACATCGATAAGGGCCTTACGGATGTTCTCATTGGCATATGCTCCCTCGGTGGCACTGAAGTAGAAGAACGTGGTTGCATAGAGCTTTGACAGGATCATGTAGTCCGCAGCATCAGTTATGGCTGCCATTGACCACTGTATGGATCCGTCAAGGAACTCGCTGTCATGTCCCTCTCCGAGAATGATGTCAACGAAATCGGTCTTTACATTGTCCCAGTAATACGGGTTGCGCCTGAGCCTTATCTGCTCGTCAGACTGGCTTATAAGCGTGTATGCGCCGCTGTATGAGGTTGTGTCCTTAACCGCGGCAAGACATGGCTGGCAGAGAAGGCTGGGAAGATACGGCACAGCATAACTGAGGTTGACCACGAGTGTCCTGTCATCCGGGGTCTCCAAATCCAGCTTCCCGTCTGTTCTGCGCGCCACAAAATCAAGGTTGCTTGCAAGAGGACCGTCTGTCATGTAGTTCCATGACTCGGTGAATGTGCGGCTTGTGATGTCCTTTCCGTCTGAGAACTTGGCTTCTTTGAGGCTGAATGTCCATCTGAGCCCGTCATCAGAGACACTGTAGCTCTCAGCCAGAGCGGGAACAGGCTCGCTTGTCTCAGGATCGTAGCCGAAAAGCCCGTCATAGAGATTGAGCATTATCACAATGCTGTTGCTGTCTGAAGCAGTGTACGGGTTCAGGACAATCTCATCCTTTCCCGGATCCATGAGGACCCTGAGGGTCTCGGTCTGTGACTGTGAGAAAAGAGGAGTGATTGCGAACGCCATGAGGATCATGGCAAATAGAACCTTCAGCAGTTTCTTCATACTTAGAGCACTAGGATTCTATACCAAATGAACTCAGATATCAACATGTGGGGTTTTTTGTGATAAAGTGAGCTCATGAACATAATACTTTTCGAAGGCTTTCCTGAAGGCGGAATCATTCCGGCCTCTGATGAGAGGGCCTCTCATATACTGAACATCCTCCACCTGAGACAGGGTGACAGCTTCAAGATGGGAATCATCAACGAGAGCGAGGGTGAGGCGACAATTGAGGCAGTCTCTGATGACGGAATCACTGTCAGCTATAAGAGCTCCTGCAAGCCGGCCCTCTATCCCGTGACGCTTCTCTGTGCACAGGTCAGGCCCATCTGCATGAAGAGGATCCTGCGTGAGGCCGTGAGCCTCGGAGTCGGCAGAATCATCCTCAGCGGCTCAGACACAGGGGAGAAATCATACCTGTCCAGCAACCTCTACAAGACTGGTGAATACAAGGAGTATCTGCTTGACGGCGCCATGCAGTCGGCCCATGCCGGGCTTCCTGAGGTCCTGTTCGCAGATCATGCGAACATGGCGGTAAGGCTTGTCAGGGAGAACTGTGAGGGTGCGGACCTGATAATGCTGGACAATGTCGTGGGTGCGGTGCCTCTCAGCACCTCAGAGATAGGAAAGTCAGCTGTCCTTGCCATAGGACCTGAGCGTGGCTGGTCTGACAGGGAGAGAAAGCTCTTTCAGGAATCCGGTTTCAGGCCCATGCTCCTTGGCTCAAGGGTACTCAGGACAGAGACCGCATGCAGCACCGGAGTTGCAGTGCTTCTGTCAAGAATGGGACTTCTCTGAGATCTTCCCGAGATAATGCCTCCTCATGTCTGACTCAAAGTCTGCGTTGCAGCTGTAGGAGCGTCCCAGACATGGCTCCCAGAGTGACGGGTCCTCCATGCAAAGGTAGAAGAATACCTTCTCCTTCCAGTCCTGCGGGAAGCAGGAGTAAACATGGCTGAACATCATTTTCTTTGTCTCTATGTCGTAGGAGAACTTGCCTGCAATAGGTGAAAGAGGCATCTGGGTGACACGTGTCGGACGTCCTGACTCGCGTAAGGTCCTGAGATTCTGCTTTGTGAATGTGAGGGTCCCGATTCCAACCATCACCACATTTTCAGGGCTGATGTTGTCACATAAGGATATTATCAGAGACTTGTATTCATCCTGCCACCCGTTGAACAGAACCATGGGATGAATGTGGAAACCTACAAGATGACCGGATTGTGCGCAGGCTCTTGCGGCCTTGATCCTGGCCTCTGGCGTGGCGGCCAGATGCTCTTCCTTCAAAGCCGGTGTTTTCGCATTCAGTGACCATGTCGAGACTATGTTCTGCGGAAGGTCCATCTTGATCCAGTCTGTCCTGGCACTCTTTGTCTTGAGCTCCACCACCACATCCGGATGAAGGCGCGCAAAGGAGGCAAGGGCAGTGAGTGTCCCGTAATCATCGCCCAGAAGAAGCGAGTCAGAGCTCTGTCCTGTTCCTATGTGCCAGGTCCCTTCCTCAAGCCTCATGTCCTCAAGGTGCTGCTTAAGGTCGGACAGGACGCGTATCTCATTCTGTGAGTAAAAGCTCTGGATTGAGCAGTAGGCGCATGCGAAAGCGCATTGCTGCACAGCATCCAGTGTCTTGAGGTTGCAGCATCTGGTCTGCTCCCCGTCACGAGGACAGGGGCACTTTCCCATTATCCTGTCAGGAGAGAGGAAGTCTGTGTTGATTCTTGTTCCGTCTGGGTTAAAGTCATAGTCAGGATTGAACGAGCTGTAGTCCACGGGTGTGTGCCTGATCTCATCCATCTGCCTCATGAAGGCATTGAAGATCCTGCGAATCTCGTTCTTGTTTGTCCTGTCGTATTCAGTCGGCCAGAGAGCCTCGATGCTCTTTCCCGGAATCTGCCAGAGTGCAAGGTCCTGGGCCTGCTCCTTAAGCATCCTGCGCTGCTGGAATGAGAGATACGGGATATCCTGGATGAAGGCATCAATGTCCATGGCTGAATCTTAATTCACTACTATTTTTTCCTCAAGTGCAGTAGAATCAAGTTCGTGGACGAGAATGCATTTGAGGTCGGTCTGAGCTATCAGGTCGACAAGCAGCTTACAGAGAACGAGCTCAAGGAAAGGCGTGAGAACTTCGAGAAGGCGAAGGCAAAGGCTCATGCGCTTCCGCTTAATCCGGGCTGCTACCTTATGAAGGACGGCAAAGGCACTGTCATCTACGTCGGCAAGGCAAAGAGCCTCCGTAAGAGGGTCAGCCAGTATTTCCTGCCCAACAGGGACCGTAAGACACAGGCCCTGGTGGAGAAGATCCGGGATATTGACCACGTGATAACCGGAAACGACTATGAGGCCCTGATACTTGAGAACAACCTCATCAAGAAGTACAACCCGCACTACAACATCCTGCTCAAGGACGGAAAGAGCTATCCGATGATCCGGATCACCAAGGAGGATTTCCCCAAGGTCTTCACCACAAGGCGTATCCTCAAGGACGGCTCCGAGTACTTCGGCCCTTATCCCGAGGCCCAGAAGATCAACCAGTACATGGACCTGATCGACAGGCTTTTCTCTCTGCGCAAGTGCTCCACACCGCTCAGAGTACGCAAGCAGCCCTGCCTGTACTACCACATCGGCCGCTGCTCGGCCCCATGCTGCGGAAAGGTCACCAAAGAGGAATACGGAAAGAGCATTGACCGCATACGCGGTTTCCTGTCCGGAAAGAACGATGACCTGGAGAGGCAGCTCAGGGATGAGATGACCGC